>ENA-OREN01002317-OREN01002317.1-marine-metagenome-genome-assembly--contig:-NODE-2317-length-19595-cov-7.512450_pt1 | contig 19595 bp, 19 predicted proteins | sample MGYA00248624_ERZ508555 | MGnify/ENA primary metagenome ERZ508555 (study PRJEB26222, sample SAMN06267773) | marine metagenome | isolation source: Saanich Inlet, British Columbia, Canada | place...
GTCAAACTAATGGAAAAAAAAGAGAAGCAGACAAAGCTCATTAGGCTAAACGATATAACTTTATCCAAATTTTTAGACTGAGGGGTCATGAAATTAAAGGGTGATTAAGAGGAGTTTATCTGCGTGTTCCTGAAATTAAAACATGACGAAACCAGTTCTGTAGCCACCCAAAGTTACATTCCAGAAATTGGTCTGCGCGAAAAGCAAAACGCATCAGACTATTGGACGGGTTCTCAAAAATCATTCCGGACAAAACACCACAAGGAACTGACAAAAACTCCTCATAAAAAAACTGAGTTTCAAATCGTTTTTTAATTTCAGCAATATCGCAAAGTCTTAGTGGTTGCTCGTCAGAGGTTCTCGCCTTTTTTGTTAAAGACCTTACAAGTTTCCCGACAGGGTTTATATCCAAAGGCTCAACAAATAATATTTTTCCATTTGGCTTTAATACGCGAAAAATTTCATCCAAAGCTGGAGCCATATTCAAATGATGCAAAATGGCATCCCCAAAAACAAAGTCAAATGTTCCATCTTCAAACTGCAAATCATGCGCATCCATAAGAATAAAATCCGGACTATTTTTACTGCTCACCGCAGAATCTATCCCGACTTGGAGTTCGGCTTCAGAAATATTAATACAAGTTAAGGAGGAAGGGAGAATAGAATTATTCTCAAGCCATCCCCTCCATGCCGTGGAACCTATTTCCAGAACCTTCTTGTTCTGAGAGCATTGCATCATCTCCTTAATCAGCTGGTATCTTCTTCGGATGTAAAAATATCGACAGTGATTGAAAAATTTTTCATACCCTTTTCTTTCAAGCCCTTCGTTATATCTTTTCCGTTCTCTTTCAGCTAACTCCGAAAATTTTTGCGGTTCCATATTCTACTTCTCACTAATAAAGATTAATTCCAAGCCATACTATACCACCTAAAAAAAATCATGTTGAAATTTCTGATATGCTCCAATACTACTCTTGATGTAACATCATAATTAACCTCTTTCTCACAAATAACACCTGATGACAGAACACACATACACCAACGAGCTCATAAAAGAAAAGAGCCCTTATCTGTTGCAGCACGCGCACAATCCCGTCAACTGGTACCCTTGGGGTGACAAACCGTTCCAAATTGCAAAAGAAAAAAATATACCCGTACTCATCAGCATTGGCTATGCCACTTGCCATTGGTGCCACGTGATGGAGCGCGAATCTTTTGAAGACGCAGTTCTGGCCGCAGTCTTGAACGAAAGTTTTGTCTGCATCAAGGTAGACCGTGAAGAACGTCCAGATGTGGACAGCATCTATATGCAAGCGGTGCAAGCATTGGGACAACAGGGAGGCTGGCCTCTCAATGTTTTTTTAACGCCGGATGGTATCCCCTTTTATGGCGGGACTTATTTCCCTCCAGAAAAACGCCACAATACTCCTTCTTTTCTCGATGTATTACAATTTCTCATAACCACTTGGGAAAATGAACAGGACAAGGTTACCAAGCAAACCAAGGCACTGATCGATTACATACGCCAATCTTCCACGCGGGAGAAAACAACTGCCGACCTCGATGATTTGAGCTTTGACGGGGAAGACAAAGCATTAGAGCTTTTTGAAAATCATTACGACAAATTGAATCATGGATTTCAATTTCAATCGCAAAACAAATTCCCGCCATCTATGGGGCTTTCTCTTTTATTAAGGCATCACCACCGAACAGGCAATGCTAATAGTCTGATAATGGCAGAGAACACTCTCAAGGCAATGAAATTCGGTGGCATCTATGACCAGATTGGGGGCGGACTTTCACGTTACAGCACCGATTACCGATGGCTGGTGCCGCATTTTGAAAAAATGTTGTATGACAACGCTTTGTTCACAACTGCCTTGATCGAAGCCTATCAAGTCACTAAAAAGATAGAATTCGCCGACTATGCCAACGACCTTCTACATTATATCGATCGAGACATGACCTCAGAAGAGGGGGCCTTTTTTAGCGCCGAAGATGCAGACAGTGAAGGCGTTGAAGGCAAGTTCTACGTCTGGTCCAAGGAAGAGATTGAAAATATTCTTGGAAGAAAAACAGCCAGTGTCGCTATTCCTTTTTACAATGTCACTCAAAAGGGAAATTTTGAAGGAGAAAATATTCTCCATCAAACACGTGGCTCTGAAACGGTTGCCAAAGAAACAGGCATGAACCCTGATGACTTCAGTAAAGAGTTGCAAATAGCTCGCGAAAAATTGTTGCAAGTTCGCAGCAAACGTATTCGTCCTCTGCTTGACGACAAAATACTCACATCATGGAATTCCCTGATGATCAGTGCGATGGCTAAAACCGGACGCGTAATGGAAGATGAAGGGAGAATTGAAAAAGCAGCTAAGGCTATGCAATTTCTGCTCGATCAACTTAGAACTTCCGACGGGAAAATGCTACGTCGTTATCGGGAAGGAGAAGCCCGCTACGATGGCTATTTGTTCGACCACAGTGCAACGGCAGTGGCTTGCTTGGATTTATATGAAGCCACTTACGATTCACACTATATCCAAATAGCACGAGAACTGATGCAACGTGTTGTTGAAAAATTTTCGAGTGAAACCGGTGCTTTTCATGAAACCGCCAGCGATGCTGAAGAATTATTAGTCCGCCAGGTCAGTGGTTACGATGGAGTCGAGCCTTCGGGAAACAGCAACGCGGCCCTGGCTTTTCTAAAACTTTCTGCCTATTTAATTGATCCCGAGTTAACCAAAAAAGCAGAAAACATTTTCTTGAGCTTTTACGATGAACTCATGGAATACGGGCTCAATTCTGCCTATATGTTACAAGCATTGCATTTATATCTGGGCGGACTAAAAGAAGTTGCCATAATAGGCAAAAGAAATGACGTTGCTACTCAGAATTTTCTGACTACTCTTCGCAAGGGATTTTTTCCGAATTCGGTTTTTGCGTTTTCATATGAAGATGAAGTTGAAAAAAACGCTAAAATAATTCCTTTGCTGGAGGGCCGAAAATTGCATCAAGGGAAAGCAACTGCATACGTTTGCCGTCAAGGCACCTGTCTGCCACCTGTGCAAACTTCAGAAGAATTGGTGAAACTATTGAGTTATGAATAAAGAAACTCTATGATAAGCCTATCACTTTCACCGTAGGGAGAAACTTAACTGACATGCGAAAAGAATTGATAGATGGCATGGTCGAAACAGCTCTTACTGGCCAATCCATTTCTAACGAGCAGGCGTTACAACTAGAATCCTTTTCCCACGAGGAACTGGATTATCTTTTTATTGGAACCGATCGTATACGTGACCAATTCAAGGGTGAAAATGTCAAAATTTGCTCCATCGTCAACGCCAAGTCTGGGCGTTGTGTTGAAGACTGTTCCTTTTGTGGGCAGTCAAGTTCGTTTAAAACCGATGCTCCTGAATTTGAATTGATGAGCGTTGAAGAGATGGTCACCGCCGCTAAAGAAGCAGAAGCTTTTGGTGCCAATGAATTTTCCATTGTTGCATCTGGAACCAAAATGAATGACCGAGAGGAACTCGATCGAGTGAAGGAAGCGGTGCGCCGGATTAAAGCGGAAACCAATCTCGAAACCTGTTGTTCCTTAGGATTGATGGAACTGGATCATTTAAAAGAACTGAAAGAGGCAGGACTGGACCGATGCCACCACAACCTCGAAACCGCTGCCAGCCATTTTGAAAAAATTGTAACCACTCATACTTATGAGGATGAAGTCAAAGCGGTGCAAAATGCCCAAGAAGCTGGACTCGATGTTTGTGTTGGAGGAATTTTTGGGATGGGAGAGTCCTTCACGCAAAGGGTAGAACTGGCATTCTCTATTCGCGACCTTGGCACACAATCTCTCCCCATCAATTTCCTCAAACCCATTGAAGGAACCGGGATGGATCATCTCGAAACAATTGAATATTACGATGCACTTAAAACCATTGCCTTACTGCGATTGATATTACCAAAGATAGATTTGTTTGTTTGCGGCGGCAGGGAAGAAGTGCTCACGGATAAGCAAGAAAAATTGTTTTCGGCAGGCGCTAATGGAATTCTTGGTGGCAATTACCTGACCACAAAAGGCCAGGATCCAAAAAGAGATATTGGCATGATCGAAGACTTGGGTCTTCGCCCACCCACTTCGTGGGAAGTAAATAGCAATAGCTAAACCCTTATGCCTGTTTTCCACCCCTACAGGAATGGAAAACAAGCTAACCTATAGTAAAAGGCTTGATCGCATCTATTGACTTCATAGACATCGACCCCATCACCAGCGGCGGTTCGCCGCTAGCCCCAGAGTTCGTCTGGGATTTCTAGGCGGTCGATTTTCTTACCCTGACCGACATGCTGGTCGAGAATCTCTTCAACGTCTTCAGGTTGCACTTTTTGGTACCAAACCCCTTCTGGATAAACGATAACAACCGGGCCAACACCACAAGGCCCTAGACATCCCGTGCTGGTCACTGTTGCTTTTCCAAACAACCCTTTTTGCTCGATTCCCATCGACAGTTTTTCAAAAATCGCATTAGAACCGCTCTCGTTACAAGACCCACGTGGGTGTCCCGGTGGACGGCTGTTTGTACAAACTAAAATATGATAACTTGGTTTCGGCATCTGAAAATCTCCGCTTGGATTTATTAAAAAACAGAATGCTACATTAGATGTTTAATAATTGAAATAGATTTTTTTATACTCATGGAAAATATGAATATTAAACTTGCCCGGTTTGATAAAGACTATCTGATCTCATGGCTTGAACTTTTTGCCAAGGAACCCGTTTCACAAATAGAATGCATACTCTTAAAAGGTGATGCCTCTGACAGAAATTATTACAGGGCCAAGTATGCATTAAAATCTTCACATGGAATGCCACGCTCCGTCATCATAATGCAATTAGCCAAACTGGAAACTGAACCCGACTTCAACTGTATGCAAAAATTTCTCAGGAATCTGGACATACCCGTACCAGACATCTTCCATTTCGATGCAAAACAGGGATTACTATTCCTGATGGATTGCGGCGACACTCACTTGGCGGATCAGATTACTGAGGAACCCCAAAAAACCGTGTTCTGGTATCAAAAAGCCATCGATATTATCGTGGCCTTTCATATTCGCGCCACCGTCACCATCACACCCGACTCCCCTGCCCACTCCTTATTTTTTGATGAAGAAAAACTAATGTGGGAAATGAATTTCATGCTGGAACATTACGTGCAAGGGATGCTGATGAGCGCTTTGGACAAGGACAAAAAAAACGAAGTCCGGGAAGCTTTGCGCACAGTTTGCAAAACCTTGTCAAAAGAGGATCGGGTTTTCACGCATCGAGATTATCATTCAAGAAATTTAATGATACATAATGGTAAGCTGAAGGTGATCGACTTTCAGGATGCCAGAATGGGTCCGTGCCAGTATGATCTGGTTTCCCTTTTGAAAGATTCCTATGTTGTCTTGAATGACTCTCTAAGGAGTGAGTTGCTTGAATATTATATCGAGCGCATGAAACAAAATGGCAGAGAAGTTATACGGGAACCCTTTTATAAAATTTTTGACTGGATGTCTTTGCAGAGAAATTTAAAAGCGATTGGTACTTTTGCCTACCAACATAAAGTTTTAGGCAATGACCGCTATCTGCAATACATTGAACCGACCTTGGATTACATAAGGCAAACTCTAGTCAACCGCCGCGATCTCAAATTTTTAAGCCCGGCTCTGAATTCTGCAATACCAACGTTAAACGCTAATTAAATTATTCAACAATAAAAGCAGCAAAATTATGACATTGTTAAAGCGATATGTGCTTGCACAATTTGTGAAAATATATTTATTGACCGCCAGTGGTTTGGTTGGAATTTTTTTGATCGTGGATTTTTTTGAACGCATCGACGAGTTTTTGGCAAAAGACGCACCCATGATTGATCTCGTCTCATATTATATTTTCAAAGTCCCTTTCATTGCTTTTTACATGGCCCCTCAGGGAGTTCTTCTTGCAACCGTTATCACCCTCGCCTCACTTGCAAAAAACAATGAATTCACAGCAATGAAAGCCTGTGGAATAAGCATTACCGGCATCACCCTACCCATTATCGGCGCCTCCTTGGTTATTGCTTTGACAATTCTTGCCAGCAGTGAATTTTTATCTCCTATTACCAATCAGAAAATGAATTATATCTTTATGGGTAAAATACAGGCGCGCACTTCCTATGGGAAAATTCCCACTGAGAACCTCTGGTTCAGATCGACCAACGGCGATATCTGGAGCATCGATTATTTTGACCCTTACAAATCAAAACTAGAAAAAGTTATTATTTTAAAACCTGGTAAAAATAATTCGATCTCACAGCGCATTGATGCTCGAGAGGCCATCTGGTCTATCAATAAATGGGAATTTTTAGATGGCTATATACGCAAATTTGGTAAAGGCGGAATACAATCAACAGAATATTTTGCAAAGAAAACTTTTCCTACGCCTGAAACTCCGAAAAACTTATCCAAGGCCCACAAACGCCCCGAGGAGATGAGCCTTAGCGGATTGTACAAAATAATAAAAGCTCAAGCTTCGGAAGGAAAAGACACCTCCATGAAATGGATTGAATTGCATCGAAACATTTCCTATCCTTTTATCAGTGTGGTTATGGCCCTACTGGCGATTCCTTTATCTATTCGATCAAGCAGGCACGGCGGTCTTTTGTTTTGTGTCGGCATCAACCTTGCGATGGGGTTTGTGTTTTCGTTTATTTATGCGATGAGCATTTCGCTGGGGCGAGGTGGAACCTTTGATCCCATATTAGCGGCGTGGGGTCCCAATCTACTTTTTACCGTTTTAGGATTTTATCTGCTCCTCACCATGGACAGCGAAAAAGCCTTCCCCATATAGCAACGAGCCGCCGCAGGTAAGGTAACCGCCAAACCTTTTACTCTAGATCCTTCATTCCATGAAAAAAATCGCATCCATTGATATCGGCTCCAATACCGTCCGTCTTCTTATCCTTGAGTCGACGGGCAATGCAGAGTTCAAGCTGCTCGTTTCCAAAAGAAGCATCACTCGCCTGGGCGAAGGTATGGACACGCAAGGCAAGCTCGCAAAAAGCAGAATGGAAGCAACGCTTCAAGTACTCTCCGAATTTCGCCAAGCCTGTCTGGAGAATGGCGACCCTCCTTTATTTGCAGTTGCAACCAGTGCCGTTCGCGAAGCTTCCAATGGGCAGGAATTTGTTCATCAGGCGAAAAAAAAAACAGGTATTGATATCAAAATCATCCCATGGGAAGAAGAAGCCCGACTCACTCTAGAAGGAGTATTTTGGAAGATACCCCATAATAACCGCAAGGTTATCACTCTGGATATCGGCGGCGGCAGCACCGAGTTCATTCTTTCTGAAGGAAAAGAAATATCCGGTTTTTGCAGTACCTCGCTGGGTGTGGTGAGGCTAACTGAAAAATTCATCACTCAGCACCCGATTAATGAGAAAGAATTTCTTAACCTACAAAACCACCTTCAAAATGAACTGCAGGCAGTAAAAAAAAAACTATCTACGTTTCCCCCTGAACTTCTGATTGGAACAGCGGGGGCAGTGACAACACTTGCGGCATTAAAAAATAATATCTATCCCTACGATCCAGAAAAAATCCACACTTCAATATTTTCTCGGGAAGATGCAGAATCAATTCTTGCGGATCTTAAAAGTAAATCTCTCAGCGAACGATTAGCTTTGAAACCTCTTGAACCGGGACGAGAAGATTTAATCATTGCCGGCATTGTAATTGTTCTTGAAACCATGCGCGCATTTAAATGCGAATCACTTACGGTCAGCGAGTACAGTCTGCGGGAAGGGATCATACTAAAAGCCGTGAATAGCATATAGAGGCTTCCCGACTTACAATCTCCAATCCTTCTAACGTTTTGACAAAAAAGAGCTTTTTATTGATTTGAATTTGACTTCAAGGGGCAATTCCGATACAGTTTTTTGATGTTCCACCCGGTGAGAACATACCTATTCAAAAAAAACTAATTCAGTATCGCTCCCCTCGTTAGAGGGTTTTATAGCTATGACTACAAAAAATAAAAATACAGCTAAGAAAAAAACTACTCCTAAAAAGCCTACGAAAACTTCCACACACCCCATGAAGGGTCGCGATATTCTCGTAAAAGCACTTGAAAATGAAGGAGTCAAAGTTATTTTTGGGTACCCTGGTGGAGCATCTATGGAGATCCATCAAGGCCTGGCTCTCTCTAAAAAAATCCGCATGGTTTTGCCTCGGCATGAGCAGGGGGGGGCTTTTGCAGCGGGTGGCTACGCACGTGCAACAGGTGATGTGGGTGTATGTCTGGCCACTTCAGGGCCTGGCGCAACAAATTTAATCACTGGGATTATAGATGCAAAAATGGATTCCATTCCCATGGTTGCCATAACAGGACAGGTTCCCAGCACTGTTTTAGGAACCGACGCGTTTCAGGAAACTGATATCATGGGCTCAACATTTCCTTTGGTAAAGCACAGTTACATGATTCGGGCCATTGCAGATATACCTCGTGTTGTCCATGAGGCGTTTCATATTGCAAAAACAGGACGACCCGGTCCGGTTCTTGTTGATCTGCCAAAAGATATTCAACAGCAGGAAGCGGTTGTTGATTTTAATGTCAAGTTTGATGTCCCAAGTTACAAACCAAACCTGGCTCCTTCGGTTCAGCAATGTAAAAAAGCTGCACACGCTATTCAAGCTTCAAAACGCCCCATCATTTATGCTGGGGGTGGCATCATTTCTAGCGGGGCTTCGCAGGAGTTGCAAGCGTTTGTAAAAAAAACGGGTATCCCTATAGCCACTACTGTTATGGGGCTAGGTGCTTACCCCTCTAAGGACCCTTTATCTTTGAGAATGCTGGGGATGCATGGAGCGGTTTATGCTAACATCGCCATAAACCATGCCGATCTGGTTATAGCCATGGGTGTGCGCTTCGATGATCGGGTTACAGGAAAACTTGCCGAGTTCTGCAAAGACGCTCAGTTCATTCACGTTGACATCGACCCATCGGAAATTAATAAAAATATTCTGGTCGACATTCCAATTCAAGGCGATGTCAAACAAACACTGAAAATTCTCGACAAATATGTAGAACCGAAAAAAGATATCAAACCCTGGACAAAACAAATTACCGATTGGAAAAAAGAGTTTCCATTAGCCTTTGAAAGCATAAAGGGACAAATTGTTCCGCAATGTGTTGTCGACCACATCAACACCATCTCTGATAAAGACGCTATATTCTCAGTCGGGGTGGGACAGCACCAAATGTGGGCGGCGCAGTTTCTCGACTTTGAAAAACCTAACAACTGGCTTTGCTCATCCGGTTTGGGTGCAATGGGTTATGGCCTGCCATCGGCGATGGGAGCGCAAGTGGCTTTCCCAAAAAAACAGGTAATCAACATCGAAGGCGACGGAAGTTTCCTGATGAATATTCAGGAACTGCAAACGTTGAAAATTGAAAATATTCCTGTAAAAAACATTATCCTCAACAACGCTCATCTCGGGATGGTCGCGCAATGGGAAGACCGGTTTTACAAATCTCTCAGAGGCCACACTTTTATTGGTGATGCCAACTTTGCCGAAGTCGCGCACGCGTTTGGCATAAAGTCAGAAAGTATTACGGCTCCAGAAGAAGTTGTTCCAGCTTTAAAGCGTATGCTCAAGCATAAAGGACCTTACGTTCTTGATGTGAAGTACCCATACAACGACAAAAGCCGTGGCCATGTTATGCCAATGATTCCCTCGAACCATACCTACTTGGACACCTGTCTGGACGCGTCTACATCACTTCGGGATTACTGGAAAAAGAAAAACCGCTAACGCGGTGGAGATAGGTCGGACTTTTCAGTAAAACGAGGGACGCTCTTCACTAAAAGGTTACTAATATTGTGCCCTCACTCGCACCTAATAATGGATCGTTGAACCCATTCCTATTAATGGGCCCTGCTTTGCTGGCGGCGTTCCTTTTTTCCTGGTCCATTTTCCATTCCGATCTATCCAAAAGAGAAGCGCGTGAAGGTGTACCCGTAGTAAATATGATGCGGGGCGGCAACATCTGGCTTCCTCAAATCAATCCGCAACAACTACGCACCAAGCCTCCTCTGTTTTACTGGTCTGGACTATTGACCTCGAAACTTTTCGGGGAGGTGAGTGAAATCACTTTAAGAATCCCTTCGGTTCTAGCGGGTGTGGGAACCGTGTTTCTCACCACCTTTCTCGGTATGCGCCAGTTTTCGGCGACCATCGGTTGCTTAGCCGGATTAATCATAACGACCTGTTGGCGATTCGCATATCTGGGAAGTCACGCCCGCATCGATATGCTCTTCACTTTTTTTATCACTCTAGCATTTGTTGCTCTATGGGAACTGTCACGCGGCGAAAAAAAATCGCTCAAATGGCTGGCAGGACTGGCAATCGGTCTCGCTGTAATGACCAAAGGTCCTCTAGGTTGGCTGTTTCCTCTGCTGGCCATATTTATTTTTAGCCGATTGCACAAACCCTTCTCGGTGCCATGGGCCTATCTCTTGGCATTGCCGCTGGCAATGGCGGGACTCTGGCTAGGGGTCGGATTGATGGCTGGCGGAGAAGAGTTTTCCCAAATGATTTATCAGGAAACCGTGGGCAGAGTATCGGGAAGCGAGGCTATACATATTCACCCCAAACCTTTTTATTATTATATTCCTCAAATTTTTGGTGGCATGGCTCCCTGGAGTCTGTTCCTACCATTCGCACTCTGGCATGGAAAGAAATATCAAGATGTCCCTTGGAAATTCTGCCTCATCGCTCTGGCTACACTTTTTATTTTTCTTTCATTGTTTCCAGGAAAAAGAGGCGACTACCTCCTACCTCTCTATCCTATGGGAGCGGTTATGCTGGCCGTATTTTTTTCGCGAGCAGAAGAAAGTCTAACTTTTCCCACCCGAATCTTTATGGGCATGATAATGCTTTTGGCTCTGGTTCTAGGGTTCAGCGCCCTGTTGCCCGAATTGAATTTTGATTCTTTATCTCTTAATTCCCGAGACCGATGGATGGCACAACTGCTTTACGACAAGCATCGACCTTCGACCCTGCTTCTGGCAATGGGAACGGTAGGTATGCTGGCTTTTGGGTATGCCTTGCATAAAAATTCAGGAATGAAAATAAGCGGGATAATTACAGGCTGGGCTTTTCTATTATACCTAGGGATTTATGGGCCAGCAGCTAGGATCGTCAACGAACACACATCGTTTCGCCCCTTTGCAGAGGAGTTAAAACAAATTTCAGAAAATCGGTCTCTGTTCAATTATGGCAAAGTACGAGAAGACCTTCTTTACTATTTGGATTCACCCATAACAGAAATATCTGGCAATCCATTTTCAGAACAACCTAATGCTCTGTTGTTGATAAAAAAATCCCTAAGCCAAGCCTGGCTGAAAAAATATTCCGACCAGAAAGTTCTCCTTGAGATGAACGCAGCCTTCGAACCATATCAACTCATCGGAAGAGCACAATAAACTTACCAGCCTGACGCTGGCCTCAATAGGTCAATGCCCATAAAGCAAAAAAAGACCTATCAAGCCTTTAACTATAGGTTCGCTAAAATTGCCACCCTCGCAGAGGGAGGTTAGGACTTTTGCTTCGTGCTGAATTCCATATAAGCGCGTTTGATATTGTCATCGAGCCATTCCAGTTTTTTCCATTTTTTGAATTTCTTTTCTAAAACCGGTCTAACCGCATCCTGAGTTTCCTTTAACGAACGGCCCTCTTCTATCTGGAACGTGACCAACCGACGCAGATCAATTAGATAATGTTTCATGGCAATGAGAAGGGGTTTGCCGCCGGGGTCGCCATGACCAGGGATATAGATTTCCGCATCAAGGTCAGCTATATAATTGAGGGCCTTAATCCAATCTTCAATATAAGCATCACCCATATAAGGGATCTTGCCGCTCGTGATCAGGTCCCCTGCGATAATCGTTTTTAGAGTTTCGATATAAATAAACAGGTCGCCATCGGTATGACCCGGAGCATGGACTAATTGCAGATGATACTCCCCTGCATAGAGATGCATTTTCTCTTTAAAAATTACATTGGGTGGGGTGATCACCGTTTCATCCATCCCAGGAATTTTAAAGGACTTAAAAACTTCCAAATGCGCTTGACCCGATTCTCCCTCCAGAGCTTTGCGAACATTTTCGTGCGCAATGATGGTGTGGGTGTCTTTAAATACCTGATTGCCAAAACTATGGTCACCGTGATAATGCGTGTTGATGGCGTATAAAATGGGAAGTTGCGTTTGTTTGCGGATATCTTCTTTCACTTTTTTCGCTTCAGCCGGTGTAACGCGGGTATCAACCACAATCACCCCTTCATTGCTGATAAGAAAAGTGGTGTTAGAGTCGATGCCCTCACCGTGAGTCAATGTGAACAGATTTTTCCAGACTTCGACGGTTTTAGGTTTCTCTTCTGCCCAAGCCATACCTGAACAGAGAAGTCCTGCCAAAATAACCCCAACCCACTTCAATCCACGCATAAAAATATATCCTCAAAAAATTTGGTTACGAAATGCCCGAATGGTAACACAAGACCCCGTCTTGGAGAAATACGGGTTATTTTTACACGTCATCGCGAACGACCAAAGGAAGTGCGGCGATCCAGAATTGCTTTGCTCCCCTAGATTGCTTCACTCCGTTCGCAATGACGGTTTAAAAAGTGGTCTTCTTAGTAAGAAAGGAAATGCAAGCTAAACTATAGTAAAAACCCTGAGGATAATTCTGACTTTTAGATTATCGACCTATAAGACCCACGCGGACTGGCCCTTTTTAGCTTTAGGAGTATTGTCTTATTGCCTAGCTCGCAGAGGTTGTGGTATTTTTAGATTATGGATACGCTGAACAAGAAGAAATATGACTTTTTATTGCATTTACTGGAGACAGGTGATGCTCTGGTTTGTTTGGATGCCCGGTTGCCTGAGGTGGATGTTCCCGAAAACCAGAAAGGCAACTCATCGTTAAACTTGATTTTCAATTTGAATTTCAGAAGGCCCTTCACAGTAAATGAAGACGCTATTTCTGCTACTCTGGCTTTCAGCGGCAGGCCACATGAATGCCTGCTTCCCTTTGAAGCCGTTTGGGCTATTTATGATCCGGATATGAAAAACGGACAGGTGTGGGAAGAAAGCGTTCCGACAGATATGAACCTGGCAGATCATATGATGGGGGGGAAACCGGATAAACTGGAACATAAGCTGAAACCCTTGAAAACAAGCGGTAAACCGCCCCCTCAATCAGAGGCAAAACCGAAACGAGACCGCAGTCATTTACGCGTGATTAAATAATTAGCATTTTCTTTACAAAGGATTAGGGATGGATTAAAATCTGCCTCTTATCTGCTTATACAAAAAATATGGTGGGCGTAGCTCAGCTGGTAGAGCTCTCGGTTGTGGTCCGGGCGGTCGCGGGTTCGAACCCCGTCGCTCACCCCATTTTTTCTAAACTTTTTAGCTCATAATATCCTGCCTCAATTCCCGTTTCATCCCCAAAAACATCGCAGAAAATCGCCTCTATTCTTATAAATGTGTTGAATGCGAGGCTGAATGGAATTGCTCAGTCTGAAACTTCCGGTTTGATCTTAATGATAATTCATATGCTAGAGATGGACGGTCTAACCGCATTTTAAAAATTGCAAACAATGAATGAGACTAAAAATATTCCTGTTATTGCCCTGACGGCGGACGCCATGGATAGTGATATAAAAAAGGCCCTAGATATTGGATTCAAGGATTACATCACTAAACCTATTGATGTCCCAAAGTTCTTAACTATGATTGACGAGTTTTTCAAATTAAGGGAGCATGGCAATTGAGCCAGTCGAAATCAGAAGATAATTGGTTGCAAGAAGCATGGAAAGAATCTACAGCAGTTCAACTGACCCGAGAAGAAGCCAGAGAAATAAAGATGTTAAAACGGAGAGGTTATAAAGATTTTGCAGACGCATATTGCGAATATCTTCAATTGAAAAAACAAGAAGGTTCGTTGGACTATACTCTGAAAGAATTTTGCGAAAAAAAGGGTATTGAATATCGGTTTCCAAAATAGCGAACCTCACAAGTTAATCCGTCCCTCCTTAGTTTCATTTAACGCACACTAATCAGGAGTTATAGAATGAAGGCTATTGGCCTATATCAATATTTACCCATCGAAAACGAACAGTCCTTAGTGGATGTTGAAATGGATCGCCCTCAGCCGACGGGAAAAGATCTTCTGGTGAATGTCCGGGCGATTTCGGTCAACCCCGTCGACACAAAAGTTCGAGCACCCAAAAGCGACACCGAAACCACACCGCGCATTTTAGGATGGGACGCGGCAGGTGAAGTCACCGCCATCGGTCCTGGTGTCGAAGGGTATGCCGTTGGGGATCAAGTATTTTACGCCGGCGATATTACCCGGTCAGGCAGTAACAGCGAATATCAATTGGTCGATGAGCGCATCGTGGGTCGAATGCCCACTCGACTCGATTATGCGGCGGCGGCAGCGCTCCCCTTAACGTCCATCACAGCATGGGAAGGGTTGTTCGACCGCCTCGGTATTTCGCGCCATGGAGATGATGAAGGAAAATCCATCCTGATCATTGGAGGTGCAGGAGGTGTGGGATCAATCGCCATCCAACTAGCGAGCAAAGTGGCCAAGCTGAATGTGATTGCAACCGCCTCCCGAGAAGAGTCGCTTGCATGGTGTTTGAAGCTCGGCGCCAATAAGGTGATCAACCATCGCAATTCATTAATGGAAGAGTTGACCGCACAGAGTATAGATACGGTGGACTACATTTTCTGTCTCAACAATACCGATCAACATTGGAATGCCATGGCTCAAGCCATCGCACCTCAAGGCCACATTTGTTCCATCGTCAAAACAGAGGAGCCGGTCAACCTTGGAGCACTGAAAAACAAAAGTGCCACCTTTGTTTGGGAGCTTATGTTTACGCGATCGATGTACCAAACCGCCGACATGATTGAACAACAACGATTGTTAAACGCGATTGCTGATCTCGTGGACAACGGAGAGCTTGTGACCACGGTCAATCAGGTCATTCGCCCCATCTCGGCTGAAAACCTCCGCCAAGCACACGCTCTGATAGAGCAAGGACGCTCAATTGGTAAAGTCGTGCTGGCAGATTGGGAATTTCAACCAAGTACAACGTCATGAATATTATAGGAATATAAACACCGTATCTTCTGTTTAACCCTATATTAATCAAATTGAAATTTTTTATTCCCTTCTTTCGAAAAAAAAAGTAGAATAACTCTTCTGGCTCAAAGAAAATCAGGGGATATTCCATTCCCCCCTTATTTTGAAGTATTTATAATAAAAAGGGTTGCGGGTTTAATTCCTATTACCCTCTAATAATTTTATTTATGCGCCCGTAGCTCAGCTGGATAGAGTTCCGGACTTCGAATCCGTAGGTCGCAGGTTCGAATCCTGCCGGGCGTACTTTTTTTTTCAAGTCAAATTATTAAGAAGTAGCATGCATTACTGGAGTCTTACTCCATGAAGGAGGTAAAAATGTCTCGAACGACAAATAAACTCATTAGTATTTTGACCGGTTTGATGGTCTTGTGCTTTTTTCAATCAGCGTATGCTGATTTAGGAAGTGCCATTAAAGTTACAGAATCGTTTGTTATCCAATCTGAGATGAAAACGGACAGTGCGGGTAGTTACGTTCACGGTGAAAAAAAAGCCGAGGGCAGTAAAGCAAAAGCTTATACCCACCCGCACAAAAAATCAGAAGGCAGTGACAGCAAAAAATATTCTGGCCATCATGGATCTAAAAGTGGTAATAAAAACCATGCTTACAGTGCCAAACATAGAAAGCATCATTACAAAAAATCAGAAGGCAGTGGTAGCAAAAAATATTCAGGCCATCACCAATCTAAAAGTGGTCATAAAAATCATGCTTATAGTACTAAACATAGAAAGCATCATTACGCAAAAAATGGTCACAAAAACCATAGCTTGCATAGCGCACATTCGTCGAAATGTTTTTTCAGTCATCTGTTAAGCTTCAAGGATAAATTGCAATTGAGCGATGATCAGGTGGGAAGCATTGAAAAAATGCGTTTCGACTATAGAAAGTCGAACATACTCTTGACGGCAGACAAAGAAGTTGCCAAAATGGAATTTGATCAATTAGTCCATGGTAAAACAGTAGACGAATCTGCGATCCGTGCGGCGGGCGAAAAAATCATCGTGGTTAAAACCAAAAAGATTCGAGCTAAAGTAGAAGCCAAAATCGCAGTGATGAAACTATTGACCAACGAACAAAGAAACCAAGTTCACAAAATGCATTCTTCCCATTAAGGGATAAAAAATATCGGGGCGTAGCGCAGCCTGGCTAGCGTACCTGCTTTGGGAGCAGGGGGTCGGAGGTTCGAATCCTCTCGCCCCGACCATTACCATCAAGGACTTGCGGCTTTTAGCTGTAAGTCCTTTTTGCGTTTTTGACCTATGCGTGACTGGGCAAAGCTTCCACCGCTTTCCGAAGCCTTTCGGGGCTCAAGTGCGCATATCTTTGAGTTGTGGCAATATCTTTATGACCGGCCAATTCCTTGACTGCATAAAGGTCCACGCCCTGCTGTACCAGTTGTGAGCAAAAGTCATGTCTTAGGTCATGAAACCGGAAATCAGGGTAACCTGCCTTCCTACATGCTTTCTTGAACGCTCTGGTAACACCCCATGCGGTGTACTCCGTTCCGTTGTTGTGACAAAACACAAATGCGGATCGAATTAGTACTACCTTGTTGGATTGCCCCGCTCGGGCCTTGCAATTCTTTTGTACTTCAAGAATACGATAAGCCTGTTCGTTGAGCGGTATTCCCAGGTGTTCGGAGTTTTTCATTACTCCAGCGTCCAAAATAACCATGCGTTGCTGCATGTCTACTTGAGACCATTTAAGGTTGACCACGTTTGCCCGGCGAAGTCCGGTATATTTGGCTAATAACACAATGGGTCTCACCCAATCAGGTAAGCAGTCAAAAATTTGCGCAAATACTTCTGGCGTAAAATATTTAACCCGCTTATTTTCCTTCTCCCGCTTCACACCAGAAACGGGATTAAAAGAACACCATCTCCAAACTTTAATAGCTTGGTTGAACATAGCCGAAAGCAATCCAAGTTCACGGTTGATTGTGCGTTTGCCGAAATGACGGCCTTTTTCCTCGAATGCTTTTAACGCTTCTTTACCAAGTTTCTTTAGCTGGCTCTTTTCCTTTTCAAGCCGACACTTCCATTTTTTAGCAAAGTCTCTTCGTCTTTGCAGTTTAAACTTGAATACAAGGTCTGGCGTGATTTGGTTTAGCAACTTATCGCCAAAGAAACTAGTAAGAACGATAGCAAACCTGTTTTCATCTGCTTGCGAATTTAACGATTTGTCGGAAGTGATCTCCGCCAAGTACCGTTCAACAAGTTTAGTAAATGGGAAGGATTTAAGGTTCTCGTCAGGAAAATGTTTTTCCCGTGCCAGCCCATCAACTCGTTTACGGTAAATTTGTTCCGCAAGCTTTTTGTTAGTTGCTTTCGTGTTCTCTCTGTGACGAATTCCCTGATTGGTTGTAGAAAACCAGTAAAATTTGCTTCCTTGGGGCTTATAGATTCCCATAAGCCACCTCCTTTCTGGAAGCTACTTTCAAGTCCGGTTTCCCGTCATCTGTCGACTGAATTGTAGCAGAGGAGAAATCAGCTTCAAACTGATTATTGTTTTTGCTAACCAAGTTGAACAAATAAATCCTCCAGGCACTAATCATCAAGCAGTAAGCATGTTCACGAGCCCTACTCTCAATATCATTTTTCATTCTTAAAAAAGGTTTGTCTCTTTTATTTCGTGCGACAACCTTCTTATCTATTAATTCCGATGATTCCAACCTGTCGGGATAAAAGTAACCGAAACGGGCAAAATGAAGAGTGTCCAAGTCTTGAGAAATGACCTTGTAATTATTTGAATCCATTGCTCTAACCAGAAAAAATAAAAATTAATAATAAATATCCTAATTACACTTTAGGGGTGGTGTTACTCAGTAGAGGGGTCTGGCCTCTTTCGCTCCTCTCTCCGTGCAGTGGCGCGTCGTCGTCGCTCAATCACCCAGACCACCAACAAATAGAACGAAAACTCATCAAACAGGCTCACCAAGAGGAATTATGAAATCCCCCTCTCCACCTCCTACCCTCAATTTTGTGAAGGCAGGCGACTCCGAGGGGAATTTCAGCAACATCTCACTGCGATACAGACAGAAAACAAAAAAGGCCCCACACACGCATAGAGCGCACATGGAGCCAGTATTTTCTTTGATGCTATTACCGTTTAGCTTTGACAGTAAACCTGATTGAAGATACACTTTTTCCATTGTTACTATTCCTTCGACGGATTATTGACAATACTGGGTGGGTGTCTGTTCGCGCAGACCCCCATCCACCTTACCTTTATTTAAATTTCCTCAACCACTCTTTAAATTCCTTTTTCGCGTTATCTTTAATACTTACCGGAACATTTAAAACTTCCTTGGATGCTGCTTTTTTGTTTTGAACAATTGATAAGACCTCATCCATTCCTTTATTCGTAGCTTCGCTTGTTTCTATAAATTGCGCTGTCTTAAAAAACACCTTCCAGATGGAACTGTCTTGGCAAAGGTAAGCGGTATTATAGATGCTATGAATAGCTTCCTCAACGATTTGGCTTAAGGAGAACTTACGATCCCCGATAGCATAGAGCTTTTGCAGGCAATCTAATTTTTCCTTACATTTCGGCGTTACATAAATTGATAAGGCTACTTTTTCTTTTGGCAGTCGTCCCATAACATCCCCCACAATATCATTAAATACGCACCAGTGTAAAATTAATAATTCACACGATGGGACTTTTCTCTTCATATGTCAATAGGGAATCTAAATTAAAACAGAGGACAGATGATGGGACTGAAAATGCAATACTCCCCCCAACTTTTGAATCTACATATGAAGAGTAGATTGAGAGTAAAAACAAGATTTTGTAGTCCTACCGAAATGCGGAGGGTATAATTAAGGATCTTGTGGAAGTACAAGAAACAGTCGTTCGGACAGCCCGCCCTGTTTTCTCAGCAGCTGAAAAGGCAAGTGATGAAGAAATAGCAGGTCTTCTGACCCAAAGAATTCAACTTCATGAAAAATCAGCCTGGATGTTGAGAAGTCTTTTGGACAATTTAAAGTGACAGAAAGGAATTAAATCATGCCAAAAAAAGAACGAGGTCTTTGGGAGCTATATAAACATGATCCAGAAAAAGCAGATGCTGACATTTGGGACAGAAAACCCGATCCTGTTTCGAGGAGAGGTTTTATAAAAAAAACAGGTCTTGCTACTATGGCTATAGCTATAGGTTCTCAAATTCCTTTTTTTCGTACCCTGCCAAGCGGGTTAATGGCATTAGCCCTGGCTGAAGCAGACGAAAAAACCGTTTTAAAAGGTAAAGAAGGTTTAATCATTTTAAATGATCGCCCAATTAATGCAGAACCTCCCGCTCATCTATTGGATGATGATTTCACTCCAAAGGGAAAACATTTTGTGCGGAACAATGG
>ENA-OREN01002319-OREN01002319.1-marine-metagenome-genome-assembly--contig:-NODE-2319-length-19587-cov-3.766171_pt1 | contig 19587 bp, 16 predicted proteins | sample MGYA00248624_ERZ508555 | MGnify/ENA primary metagenome ERZ508555 (study PRJEB26222, sample SAMN06267773) | marine metagenome | isolation source: Saanich Inlet, British Columbia, Canada | place...
TTTCAAGCGCCTCGGCCAGCCAGGAATCCCTGTCCTGCGATTGTTCACGTTTGCTCGTCATTTACTCGCCAGACAAATCCGCTACACGTTTCCCGCGCCCATACGCCAACGTATTGACACCCGTGTGTCCGCACAATACCATACGGCAGCGTATGGATGCTAATTCATACGCGTCACACCGGGCTAGAGGCTTCACGAGCCGCGCCTGTTCCGTCTAGAGTAGCCAGCAACACCGCCACCAATGGCAGGGCAGGAGAAAATTTGCATGACTGAACCACTCATCAAAGTCGCCGATCTCGCATGGGGCCGCATCAAGTCACCCGATCTGGACGTTCAGGAAGAGTTCCTGACCAACTTCGGGATGATTAAGGTCGAGCGCACGAACGACAAACTGTTCATGCGCGGCACCGGTGCCAGCCACCACCTTCATGTCACGGAAAAAGGCGACCCCGGCTTCGTCAGCCTCGCCTTCCGCGCCGACAACGAAGACGATCTGCACAAGCTCGCCGCTGAGGCCGAGAGCGCGTCCGGCGTCGAGGAAATCGATGAGCCCGGCGGCGGCAAGCGGGTCCGCCTGACCGAGCCCAACGGCTACACCATCGAGATCGTCCATGGCATCGAAGCCGTCGACGAAATTCCCGTCGAGCGCCAATCCTACAATCTGGGAAACATCGACAAGTATAAACGCGCCAACGAACTCTGGCGCAGGGCAGCCGGACCGGCCACGGTCATGCGGATCGGCCATGGCGTGATCGGCACACCAAAGATGCACGAATGCACGGCCTGGATACGTCACCATATTGGCCTGATCGCGTCGGATGAGGTTTTCGTCGAGGACGACAAAGACAAGGTGATCGCCAGCTTCAACCGCATCGACGGCGGCAAGAAGTTCGTCGACCATCACGTGTTCCTGTACATCGGCAACGAGAATGCCGGACTGAACCACCTCTCGTTCGAGGTTCCCGACTTCGACGACGTGATGATGGGCCACGAGCATCTGCGTGATGCCGGCGACTACGACCATGTCTGGGGCATCGGCCGCCATGTCCTCGGCAGCCAGATCTATGACTATTGGAAAGATCCGTATGGCCGGGTCCACGAGCATTGGGCAGATTCCGACACGCTCAACGCCGAGTACGAGACCCGCTACATCCCCGCTGAGGAGGGCCTCAGGTCCCAGTGGGGCGAGCCGGCACCGATGGAATTCATCAACCACGTCAGCCCGTAAAAGATCTCAACTTCAAGTCGCGCGGCCCGGCAGCCACTGCCGGGCCGTTTGCGTTTATTTCCAGCGAATGCAAGAGCCCGACTTGGCGCATCGGAGGTTTTCTGGCAGACAGGGCCTCCATTCGAAGGCCCCCGATAATCCATGACCGACACGCAGAACCCAGATGACAACGAGACCGACGCCGCGCCGCGCGATTTCATTCGCGACCGGATCAGCGCCGACATCGAGTCCGGCCAGCATGCCGCGATCGTCACCCGCTTCCCGCCGGAGCCGAACGGCCACCTCCATATCGGTCACGCCAAGTCGATCTGTCTGAATTTCGGCGTCGCCGACGAATTCGGCGGCACCTGCAACCTGCGCTTCGACGACACCAACCCGGCCCGCGAAGACGAGAGCTATATCCGCGCCATCCAGGACGACGTGCGCTGGCTCGGCTTCGACTGGGGCGACAATCTGTTCTACGCCTCGGACAATTTCGAGCAGCTCTATGCCTGGGCGCAACATCTGATCGAGAACGGTCTCGCCTATGTGGACGACCTCTCAGCCGACGAAATGCGAGAGTATCGCGGCACCTTGACCGAACCCGGGCGCCCGAGCCCCCATCGCGGCCGCACGGCGGCGGAGAGCCTCGACCTGTTCGCCCGCATGCGCGCCGGGGAATTCGAGGACGGTGCAAAAGTACTCCGGGCCAAGATCGACATGGCATCGGGAAACATCAACCTGCGCGACCCGGTGCTGTACCGAATCCTGCGCGCCGACCATCCCCGCACGGGCGACGCCTGGCGCATCTACCCGACCTATGACTTCGCCCACGGCCAGTCAGATGCGATCGAAGGCATCACCCACTCGCTGTGCACGCTGGAGTTCGAGGATCACCGGCCGCTGTATGACTGGCTGATCGACAACCTCCCGGTCCCCGCCCGGCCGCGCCAGTATGAATTCTCGCGCCTCAATCTCGGCCACACGGTGCTGTCGAAGCGCCGTCTGAGCCAGCTGGTCGAGGAAGGCCATGTCACCGGCTGGGACGATCCGCGCATGCCGACCGTGACCGGACTGCGCCGCCGCGGCGTTCCGCCCGAGGCGATCCGCGATTTCATCGGCCGTCTGGGCATCACCAAGTCCGACGGGCTCGTCGAGATGTCCTATCTCGAGAACACGATCCGCGAGCATCTCAACCAGACCGCACCGCGGCGCATGGGCGTGCTCGACCCGATCAAGCTTGTCATCGAGAACTATCCCGAGGGCGAGACCGAAGAGCTCGACGGGCTGAACAACCCGACCGATGAGAGCGCCGGCACACGGAAAATTCCGTTCGGCCGCGAGCTCTATGTCGAACGCGACGACTACATGGACGACGCGCCGAACAAATTCCGCCGCCTGACCATCGGCAGGGAAGTGCGGTTGCGCTTCGCCTATTTCGTTACCTGCACGGATGTCATCAAGGACGCGGAAGGCAACGTGACCGAGCTGCGCTGCACGTATGACCCCGAATCCCGGGGCGGCGATTCACCCGACGGCCGCAAGGTGCGCGGCACGATCCACTGGGTCTCGGTCGCCCATGCCGTGACCGCCGAGGTGCGCCTGTATGACCACCTGTTTGCCGCGGAGGAACCCGGCAAGGAGCGCGACTGGCTCGAGGACCTCAACCCCGCCTCGCTCGAGGTGCGCGACACATGCTTCCTCGAACCCGCACTGGCCGACGCTGACGGCGTGGTCCAGTTCGAGCGGCTGGGCTATTTCGCGCCCGATACGAACTCCGCGCCCGGCGCGCTGCTGTTCAACCGCACGGTGAGCCTGCGCGACAGCCGGCCAAAGGCCAAGGGCTAAGCACCCGCGTCCTTCACGTGGGCACATGAACTTTCTGACTGGAGCATTCCCATGGAAATCAACATCCCCGAAGTCCTCGCCGAAGTGACGGCCGCCCATGACCGCTACGAGGCGGCGCTGACGACAAACGACGTCGACGTGCTGAACGAGCTGTTCTGGACGAATGACCTGACCCTGCGCTACGGCATCGGCGAGAATCTATATGGCCACGACCAGATCGCCGGGTTCCGCGCCGCGCGCGATCCGAGCGACGTCGCACGCACGACCGGGCCGGTGATCGTCACCACATACGGTCGCGACTTCGGCACCGCGAACCTGGAATTCTATCGCGAGAGCATGGGCGAAGGGTCCGGGCGCCAGAGCCAGAGCTGGGCGCGCATGCCCGAGGGCTGGCGCATCGTCGCCGCCCATGTGAGCATCGTTCGGCCAAAATAGAAAAAGGCCGCTCCGGAGAGCGGCCCTTTCAATTCCGTTTTCGGACTTTGAGTCTAGCTGGTGACCCGCCAGACCTCCGGCGCCTTCTCCATGCTTTCCAGCAGCGCCTGACGCTGGGCCTCCATGGCCGCCGGCAACCGGCCTGCGAAGCTGTCGAACAGCTCCTTCTGGGACTGGGCCTCGTTGCTGCCCGCGTCGCGCGCCAGGTCCATGATCCCGCTGAATGCATCGGCGGTGAAATCGAGCCCGGTCCAGTTGAGGTCCCCGTAGCGTGGCATACTGCCGAGCGGACCTTCGACTGCATCACGATTGTCATGCACCCGGTCACAGACCCATTCGAGCACCCGCATATTCTCGCCGAAGCCCGGCCAGATGAACTTGCCGTCATCGTCCTTGCGGAACCAGTTCACGCGGAAGATTTTGGGCAGCTTCAGGCCCTTGTCCGCGAACCCGAGCCAATGCGCCCAGTAGTCGGCCATGTTGTAGCCGCAGAAGGGCAGCATCGCCATCGGGTCACGACGGATCGCAGCCTGATTGTCCGCAGCCGCGGTCGCCTCCGAACCCATCGTGGCAGCCATGTAAACACCATGGTCCCAATCCGTGGCCTCATAGACCAGCGGGAAAGTCGAGCTCAGCCGGCCGCCGAAGACAAACGCATCGATCGGCACGCCGTTCGGGTCGTCCCAGGCCGGGTCGAGACTCGGGCAGTTCACGGCCGCCACCGTAAAGCGTGCGTTCGGATGGGCCGCAGGTGTGTCGCTGTCCGGGGTCCAGTCATCGCCGCGCCAGTCGATCAGATGATCGGGCACGTCGCCATCCTTGCCTTCCCACCAGACGTCGCCATTGTCCATCAGGGCGACATTGGTGAAGATCGTGTCGCGCTTGATCATCGTCATGGCGTTCGGGTTCGTCTTCGTCGACGTTCCCGGCACCACCCCGAAATACCCGGCTTCCGGATTGATCGCATGGAGCCGGCCATCTTCGCCCGGCTTGATCCAGGCGATGTCGTCACCGACGGTGCTGACCTTCCAGCCCTCATAGCCGGCCGGCGGAATGAGCATGGCCAGGTTGGTCTTGCCACATGCACTCGGGAACGCGGCCGCGACATAGGTCTTCTCGCCCTTGGGCGATTCCAGCCCGAGGATCAGCATATGCTCGGCGAGCCAGCCCTCTTCCTTCGCCATGATCGAGGCGATGCGCAGCGAGAAGCACTTCTTGCCAAGCAGTGCGTTGCCGCCATAGCCGCTGCCGTAGGACCAGATCGAACGGTCTTGCGGGAAATGCACGATGTATTTGGTGTCGTTGCACGGCCAGACGACATCTTCCTGACCATCCGCCAACGGAGCGCCGACCGTGTGCAGGCACGGCACGAACTCGCCATCGTCGCCCAGCACATCCAGCGCGCTCTGTCCCATGCGGGTCATGATCCGCATGCTCGCCGCCACATAGGGGGAATCCGACAGCTGCACACCGATATGGGCGATGTGCGAGCCTAGCGGGCCCATACTGAACGGAACGACATACATGGTGCGGCCGCGCATGCAGCCGTCGAACAATCCGTCCAGGGTCTCACGCATCTCGTCGGGCGCAACCCAGTTGTTGTTCGGGCCGGCATCCTCTTCCTCGTCCCAGCATACGAAGGTGCGGTTTTCGACCCGCGCAACATCGTTGGGATCGGAGCGGGCGAGAAAACATCCCGGGCGCAATTCCTGGTTCAGCGGAATCAGCATGCCGGACTCGACCATCTGGGCCGACAGGCGGTCATACTCTTCCTTCGACCCGTCGCACCAATAGATGTCGTCCGGCTTCGTCAGCGCGGCGACCTCATCGATCCAATTCAGCAATCCCTGATTCCGGGTTCGACCGTCTGCCGAATGCCCCATCTTGACGTCCCCTCCGGCGCTCTTTGTCGCCTGTTTTCCTATACGAGAATTATCAAACTATAAGCCAAAGGACTCGGCCCATGTAAACAGCCCACAGAGATTATTCTGGGGGCGAAATGACGCATCGTTCACTGTGGAATTGTTCGCTATGCGCGCGGCCGACGCGCTTCGGTACCGACGGTCGCGATCCGCAGGATATTGGTTCGGCCCGGGGTCCCGAACGGGCCCCCCGCCGTGATCACCAACCGGTCGCCCGTTTTGGCAAATTCTTCGGTCTCGGCGACCCGGCTGGCCCGGATGACCATGTCGAGGAAACTCGTGGTGTCTTCCGTCTCGACGCAGTGCACGCCCCAGGCGAGCGCCAGCCGGCGCGCGGTCTGGACAACGGGTGTCAGCACAAGGATCGGCACCTTGGGTCGCTCGCGCGAGGCGCGCAGTCCCGTGGACCCGGACGCCGTATAACAAACGATCGCGGCCGCCTTGAGGGTCTCGGCCACCTGACGCGCCGCCAGCGTGATCGCGTCCGCCGATGTCGTCTCGGGATCCGTTCTCCCCGCATCGATCGCGTCACGAAACTGCGGATCTGCCTCAACCGACTGGGCGACCCGGTCCATCATCTCCACGGCCTCGATCGGATGCGCACCAGCGGCGGACTCGCCAGACAGCATGACCGCGTCCGCACCCTCGAAGACGGCGTTCGCCACATCCGAGACCTCGGCCCGGGTCGGGACCGGTGCCTCGATCATGGATTCCAGCATCTGCGTCGCGACCACCACCGGCTTGCCCGCATGGCGTGCGGCGCGGGTGATCGCCTTTTGGATACCAGGCACCTGCTCCACCGGCAGTTCTACCCCGAGATCGCCACGCGCGACCATCAGGCCGTCAGCGACCTCGATGATCTCGTCCAGGTAATCGAGCGCCTGGGGTTTCTCGATCTTGGCCATCACGGCGGCACGCCCGGCGACTATTTTCTTGGCTTCAGCCACGTCGTCCGGCCTCTGCACGAACGACAACGCAATCCAATCGATATCCAGAGTCATCGCGAAATCCAGATCGCGGCGGTCCTTCGGCGACAAGGCCGGCACCGGCAAGGCGACCTCCGGTACGTTCACCCCCTTATTGGAAGATAACGGCCCACCCACCATCACCTTGGTGTCGGCAAAATCCTTGCCCGCTTCGACCACTTCCAGACGTATCTTGCCGTCGTCGATCAGCAGGCTCGCGCCGGCTTCGATCGCCTGGAAAATTTCCTTGTGGGGCAACTCCGCACCCGCGGCATCGCCCGGCCCGTGTTTGAGTTCGAGACGGAAGGACGTCCCCTCCTCCAGAACCGTGCCTTCGGCGACCTTGCCCACACGTAATTTTGGCCCCTGGAGGTCTACAAGGATGCAAATCGGCCGCCCGAGATCCGCCTCGACCGCGCGAATACGCGCATGCATGGCGCGCACATCGTCATGGGTGCCGTGGCTCATATTCAAACGAAAGGCGTCCGCACCGGCCTCGAACAGCGCGCGGATCATCTCTTCCGAAGCACTTGCCGGCCCGAGGGTCGCCAGGACCTTTACGTTTCTTCTGCGTCGCATAACTGTCTTTCTAGATGCCTGTGCCGAACAGATTCACTTCGCGCAATCGACACATTGGGATGCCGCCAGGTCGATGGCCAGGCGCTTTTCCGGGATATCGACCCCGCATGTCATGCAGTAGCCATACTCGTCTTCATCGAGCCGGGACAACGCCGCCGAAATGAGGCGCATGCGATGCTGGCGTCGCTCCTCCTCGGCCTGCGCCATCGCCTGCACCTGCATGGCATCCATTCGCGAGAGGCGGCCGACAGTCTGCTGATCAAGCGCGACGGGTGTGCGGCTCTCGGCCGTCGCAGCACTTGCATCTGTCAGGGTGGCGCGTTCGGTCAGGAGCTTTGCGCGCCAGCTCTCAAGGTCCAGTTTCTCGGTCATGCACGCATTGGGAGCCGACTTCGACGCGAAATCAAGTCGCGCGTGACGCCAGGCCCTTCATCTGCCGTCCAAAGACAAATGCGGCTACATTCGTTTCAGGTAAAACGCGAGGAGGCAAAAATGGCACGTTTCGACAACAGGGTCTGCATCATCACAGGTGGTGCCAGCGGGATCGGCGCGGAGACCGCGCGCCGATATGTGGGTGATGGCGGAAAAGTGGTTATCGGCGACGTCGACGAAGCGGGTGGCCGCGCCGTTGCCGACGAGATCGGCGATGCGGCGGCATTCACCCCCATCGATGTCGCCGACGCCAACTCCTGCGCATCCGGCGTCGCGTTTGCCGTCGCGACATTCGGGCGGCTCGATGGGCTGGTGAACAGCGCCATCCGCATGGGACCAGGACCACTCGAGGACCTGTCCCTGGCGGATTGGCACAAGGTTCTCGATGTTGGTCTGACCGGTACGTTCCTGATGACCCAGGCGGCGGGCCGCTGGTGGATCGACAACAAGGCGCCCGGTGCCGTGGTCAACCTGTCATCGACCGGCGGGCTGCAGCCCTACAACCTGGCGGGCGCCTACAGCACCACGAAAGCCGGCGTGATCATGCTCTCGCGCCAGTTCGGGCTGGAATGGGCCGAACACCAGATCCGCGTCAACGCGGTCTGCCCCGGCCACACAGAGACACCGCTCACCGCCTATATGCGCGACCCGGCGGTCAAACAAGCGCGCGCCGACGTGACACCGCTGGGGCGCGTCGGCCAACCCGAAGACATCGCCGAGGGCATTCTCTATCTGCTGTCGGACGCCGCATCCTATGTCACCGCCTCGACGCTCGACATCGATGGCGGTATGGCGCGGAGCCTGTTCAACCACATGCCCGGGCGAAAGTGGGACTAGCGCGTTACCTCACGACCACGCCGGCGGGCGGTCCAGCCCGTAATGCTCACGCAGGGTCGTGCCGGCATATTCGGTCCGGAACAGGCCGCGCGCCTGGAGGATCGGAACCACTTCATCGATAAACGCGTCGAGCATACCGGGGAAAATCGGTGGCATGACGTTGAAGCCGTCGGCGGCGCCGTCCTGAAACCAGTCCTCGATCAGATCGGCCACCTGTTCGGGCGTGCCGGCGAAGGTGAAGTGTCCGCGCGCACCCGCCAGCTTCGCCAGCAGCTGGCGCAAGGTCACGCTCTCGCGTTCGACGAGCCCCACAACCATCACCGCACGGCTGCGCGATGCCTCGACGGTATCCGGGTGGGGAAAATCTTCAGGCTTCAGAATCTCATCGAGGGGCAGATGGGAGAAGTCATGCCCACCGAACCGGCTGGACAGGGTCCGCCGTCCGACCTCGGGGTCAGCGCTTTCGTTCAGCTCCTGGACCAGGCGCTTCGCCTCGGCCTCCGTCGAGGCGATCATCGGGTTCACGCCCGGGAGGATCAGAACCTGATCGGCCTGTCGGCCCGCCTTGGCGATACGCGCCTTGATGTCGGCGTAGAACTCCTGCGCCGTCGCCTTCTCCAGATGCGCGGTGAAGATCGCTTCGGCATGGCGGGCCGCGAAGTCCCGGCCCGTATTCGATGAGCCCGCCTGCACCAGCACCGGCCTCCCCTGGGGTGAACGAGGCAGATTGAGCGGTCCGGCAACCGAGTAATGCGGGCCGTCATGGTCGATGGCACGGATACGTTCAGGACGCGCGTAAATGCCATTCTCCCGATCATCGACCACCGCGTCGTCGGCCCAGCTGTCCCAGAGTCCTTTGATGATCTCGACGAATTCCTCGGCGAGGACATAACGATCATCCAGGCTGACATCGCGTGTGTCGCCGAAGTTGCGCGCGGCGTCCTTCATCCAGGTGGTGACGATGTTCCAGCCCGCACGACCATGGCTGATGTGGTCGATCGAGGAAAATTGCCGGGCCAGGTTGAACGGCAGCGAGTATGTGGTCGACGCGGTCGCGATCAGCCCGATCCGCTCGGTCACCGCCGCGATGGCGGCCAGCAGGGTGATCGGCTCCAGCCAGACTTTGCCGCTGAGTGCGGCGTCGTCCGTCGCGGCAAGGATATCGGCGAAGAAGATAGAATCGAACAGCCCCGCCTCGGCGCGCTGGGCGATCCCCTGATAGTAGCCGACATCCATCAGCCCCATGGGCGACGCGTCGGGATGGTTCCACGCAGCCTCGTGATGGCCCCGCGACTGGATGAAGAGATTGAGATGGAGTTGGCGTTTCGTCGTCATGCACTCGGCCCCATTTTGAACTGCACATCATCGTCGGCGGCGACCTGATCGATCAGGGCAACCTCCCAGTCGATATATTCCTGCATTCGCGCTTCCACATCGGTGTTGCGATCATAGGCGCGCAGATAGACGTCGATGCAGGCCTCGTCGGCTGGATAAGTGGGGTCGGCCTCGGTCTTTTGTCCCGCAGCAACCCAGGCGTTGGTGCCGCCAGCCAGCACCAGAACCTCCGCATTCGTGAGTGTCTCTGCTTCCTCGACCGCCAGCGCTGCGCACCGCCCGTCGTCGGATGTAAGCACCAGCGTTCCCGTGTCCGGAAGCGCGGGGCCTGTCGCCGCGATCCGCGAGCGGATCGCCCATTGCGCGCCGGGAACATGACCTTTCCGGAACACCCGGCTCTCGCCGAGATCGAGCACGGCCAGGTCGTCATCGGACAGGCGCGCGGCCAGAGCGTCGGCCGCAATTGTCGGCGTTGTCGCTGTTTGCACATCGGTGTCGGCGCCGGTCACCAGCTCACCGGTCAATCCGCCATCGAGGACAGACACATCGCGGCAGCCCATCTGCAACAGCCAATGGGCGGTCATTGTCGCCCTTACACCCGTATCGTCAATCAGCACGATGCGGCCGTTGGGCACGCCGATCTGGAAATCCGTCGCCTGTACGAGTTGCCCGCCCGGCGCCGAGCGCGATCCCGGCAGGTGCCCGGTGGCGAACTCATCAGGGTCGCGCACATCGAGCAGATACAACGTGCGCCCCTCGGCTTCGCTTTGCCATTCGGCAAGCCGGGCGCGATCAATCGTCTCGACACCGTGCTCGGCCGCGATCCGGTCGCGCATGGCGATCGTCGCGTCGAGGGACTCCGGATCACCCGACGGGAACCGGTCCGTCCGGCCATGCTCCAGTTCGAGCCCGGCGAGGTGCCAGCCCATCGTGCCGTTCTCCAGCGCGATGACCTTGTTGGGAATACCTGCGTTGATGACCGACTGGGCGCCGAGAATGCTGCGGGTGCGCCCCGCACAGTTGACCACGACCAGCGTCTCTTCCGACGGCGCCAGGTCGCGCACCCGGTAGGCGAGCTCGCCGCCCGGTACGCTGATCCCCTGGGGGATATTCATGTTGTGGTATTCGGCGAACGTGCGGGAATCGAGGACGACCAGATCGTCGCCCCGGTCCTGCATCGCCTTGAGCTCGGACGCGTGCAGCGCGGGCGTGCCGTAATGATGCTCCACCGCCTCGCCAAACGCCTTGCTGGGCACGTTGATGCCCGAATAGAGCGTGAAGCCGGCGGCGACCCAGCCATCGGGCGTGTCGGGACAGACCGTGACGTCGCTGTACCCCAGGGCCGCCAGCGCGGCAGCGCCACGCATCGCAAGTCCGTCGTTGCCCGCCGTTGTGATGACAACAGGCGTAGCTTTCCGGGGCACCAGTCGCGAAACCTCGAACTCGAGCCGGCTCAGGGGTGCGTTGACCGCCCAGAATAAATGGCAGGCGCCAAACTCGCCCTGCTCGCGAAGATCGAGGAGCGCGATCTCGTCCTTCGCCCCCAGTGCGGCGCGTAATGTCTCGGATTTCATATCGCTCATTCTACAGTAAACACACGTGTATTGAGATTCGGTGCGGGTCCGGTGCATGATAGCGGACAGATACTCAAAAGCGACCGGCGCAACGCTGGCGATCGATACAGGAGGACACCCGAAATGGCACTCACAGTTAACCAGTTTGCCGAGGATTGCCGTCAGATTCTTTCCAATGATTCGAGCGAAGCCGGGCTGGAACAGGTCCGCCTCGTCGTCGAAAAATTCCTCGCCGATCAGGAATTCATCAACGAGCATCTCGGGCCGCAGGCCGATGCCAACCGCGAGGTCCTGTATGAAGATCCGGATCTCGGTTTCTGCATCTGCGCCCACGTCTTCAAGGGCACAAACGAGGCACCGCCGCACGATCACGGCCCCACTTGGGCGATCTACGGCCAGGCCACCGGCCAGACGGTGATGACCGAGTATGAGAAGATCGAGGCACCCCATGGCGATGCGCCCGGCAAGGTGAAACCGACCAAATCATATGATCTGGACCCGGGCATGGCCGTCGCCTACCCGATCGGGCGTCTTCACTCGCCGAAACGCGCAGGTGAGACCCGGTTGATCCGCATCGAAGGCAAGGACGTCACCAAGCTTTCACGCGATTCCTACGAGCGCGCCTAAGCGTTCGAAGGACAAGAAATGACAGCCAGCCGCAACGGCGCGGTCGCGCGCGCGGCTGGCCATTTCGACAGCGGCGAATTCGTCGCCGGGCTGGGGCGCCTCGTCGCGCACCCGACCCAGAGCCAACTCCCCGGCGCGCTCCCGGCACTCACGAGCTATTTCAGCGATGTCGTGGGCCCGGAGCTAAGTTCTCTCGGATTTGCGCTGGATATCCTCGACAACCCGGACTCCGGCGCGGGACCGGTACTGCTGGCCACCCGCCATGAGGGCGACGACAGCCCGTCGGTCCTGATCTACGGTCATGGCGATGTCGTCGTGGGGCAGGACGACAAGTGGCGCGGGGGTCTCGCGCCGTGGGATGTCACCCCCGATGGCGACCGGCTCTATGGGCGCGGCACCGCCGACAACAAGGGCCAGCACTGGACCAACATCGGCGGCCTGCGCGCCGTCATCGAGGAACGGGGAAGCCTCGGTTTCAACTGCACGATCGTGCTGGAGAGCGACGAGGAAATGGGCTCACGCGGCCTGCGGGAGTTTTGCCGCATCCATGCCGACCGGCTGCGCGCGGATGTGCTTGTCGCCTCTGACGGCCCGCGTCTGGATCCCGAACGTGCCACGATCGTGCTCGGCTCACGTGGCCTGGTGAATTTCGAGCTCGCGCTCAAGTTGCGTGACGGCGCGCATCATTCGGGCAATTGGGGCGGGCTGATCCGTGACCCGGGGATAATCCTGTCCCACGCCATCGCCAGCCTGACCGACGCACGCGGCCAGATCGCCGTGCCCGAATGGCGCCCAACCTCCCTCACCCCGGAGATCCGTGAATTGTTGGCGGATGTGCAGGTGTCCGGCGGCGACGGCAGCCCCGATATCGATGCCGACTGGGGTGAAGCGGAACTTAGCCCCGAGGAACGGGTCTATGGCTGGAACAGCTTCGCCGTGCTGGCGCTTGAGCTGGGTAACCCGGAGCGACCCCAGAACGCGATCGCGCCCGAAGCGCGCGCGGTCTGCCAGATCCGCTACGTCGTCGGCACCGACCCGGACGACATACTTCCCGCATTGCGACGTCATCTGGACGCGCATGGTTTTCACGACATCAACGTCACCCCGACCCGGATGGCCGGGATGCGGGCCACCCGTTCGGACCCCGACAACGAATGGGTTCAAAGGGCACTGGCCTCAGTCAACGAAACGCTTGAGAAGAACGGTGGTGGCACCGCCGCGCTGATCCCGAATATCGGCGGCGGTATCCCCAACGACATCTTCGCCGAGGATCTGGGCATGCCGACGGTATGGATTCCCCACTCCTATGCGGGCTGCAACCAGCATGCGCCGAACGAGCATATGCTCGCATCCGTCGCGCGCGAGGGGCTACAGATCATGGCCGGTCTGTTCTGGGATATCGGCGCGGACTAGCGCTTGATTATTCCGCTGCCTCTGCGGTCTCGAGTGCTTCGCTCGCCTCAAGCCAGACCGCTTCCGCCGCGTCGAGCTTCTTCTCGATCTCGCCGCGCTTTTTCATCAGCTCGGTCATCCCCTGATTCTTGTAGGGCGCCTCGGCGCTGTCGGGATCGAACATGGCCCGGTCGATCGCGGAACGCTGATCGGTAAGTTTTCCCATCTCCTGCTCGGCCTTGCGCGCCCGGGTACGGAAATCCTTCGTCCGCTCGCGGGCCTCGGCGGCCGCCCGGCGGGCCTCTTTCTTGTTGCCGCGCTTCTCCTTCGGTGTGTCTTCGCGCGCCTTGGCCTGCCCGCGACCGAGCAGATGATCGCGATAGTCATCAAGACTGCCGTCGAACTCCCGCGCGGTGCCCTCGTCGATCAGGATCAACCGGTCAGCCGTCATCTCCAGGAGATGGCGATCATGGCTGACCACCACGACCGCGCCGTCAAACGCGTTGAGAGCCTGGACCAGCGATTCGCGGGCGTCCACGTCCAGATGGTTCGTCGGCTCATCGAGGATGAGGATATGCGGCGCGTCACGGGTGATCAGCGCCAACGCCAGACGCGCTCGCTCGCCACCCGACAGCTTGCCGACTTCCAGATGCACCTTCTCGCCGGAGAAACCGAAGCGGCCGAGCTGGCTACGGACCAGACCGGGTTTCGCATCGGGCAGAAGGCGCGTCATGTGCTGCAGCGGGGTGTCACCCGCGACCAGCTCCTCGACCTGATGCTGGGCGAAGTAGCCCACGCGCAGTTTGCTGCTGGACGTCACATCGCCGGCCATGGGTTGCAACTGACCGGCCAGCAACCGCGCCAATGTGGTCTTGCCGTTACCATTGCGGCCCAGCAACGCGATCCGGTCGTCGGGATCGATGCGCATGCTCAGGCCCGACAGGACCGGCGTGTCTGCGGCGTAACCAACGGCCGCGCCGTCCAGCACCATCAGGGGCGGACGCAACTCCTGGGGGTTCGGGAAATCGAACACCAGCGTCGGGTCTTCGGCGGCGGCCGCCACCGGCTCCATCCGGGCCAGCGCCTTCATCCGGCTTTGGGCCTGACGCGCGGTGTGGGCCTTGTAACGCCAGCGATCCACATAGGCCTGCAACTTGGCGCGTTTTTCTTCCTGCTTGGCGCGCATGGACGCGACCTGGCTGAGGCGCTCGGCGCGAATCTTCTCGAAAGCATCGTAGCCGCCGGGATAGAGGGATATCTTGCCGCCCTGCACATGCAGGATGTGATCAACCACGTTGTTCAGCAGGTCACGTTCATGGCTGACCACCACCATCGAGGCGGGATAGGTCTTGAGGAAATTTTCGAGCCAGAGTGCGGCTTCGAGATCCAGATGGTTCGACGGCTCATCGAGCAGCAGCAAATCAGGCCGGGAGAACAACAGCCCCGCCAGGGCCACGCGCATGCGCCAACCGCCCGAGAAAGATGACAGCGGCCGGTGCTGGTCCGCCTCGTCGAAGCCGAGCCCGGCCAAAATGCGGGCGGCACGAGACGGCGCGCCATGGGCGTCGATCAGCCCGAGCCGTTCGTGGATCACGGAGATACGCTCGGCGTCGCTCGCCGTGTCGGCCTCTTCCAGCAAATCCGTGCGTTCGGTATCAGCGGCGAGCACCATCTCGAACGGCGTCATTGTACCGCCCGGCGCCTCCTGGGCCACATAGCCGATCTTGGTGCCGCGCGGTGTCTCGGCCGAACCGTCGTCGGCCTCGAGTATCCCGGCGATGATCTTGAGCAACGTCGATTTGCCCGCGCCATTGCGCCCAATCAGCCCGACACGGCTGCCGGTGGGCAGCATGGCGGTGGCGCCTTCGAGGATCGTCTGGCCGCCCAGACGCGCGGTGATGTTGTTCAGGTTCAGCATGGAAGCGCGGCTGATAGCACAGCGCGCGACATTGCGGAACTACACTCAGTTGGCCGGTGAGGTTACTCCGCCGCTTCGCGGAGCTCGAAGCCTTCGCGGGTAAGCCCTGCCGCCAGCATGGCGTCGCCGATGCTGGCGATCTCGGCGTCCGGCAGCTTGACCAGCGGCGGGCGGACCACGGCGCGGTCCTGGCGGCCGAGATGCACGAGCGCTTCCTTCATGCGGTTGTGCATGTCGCCGAAGGGGTCGGCGTAGAAGGCCTCGGTGGCACGAAGCCACCTTTACCGAACTTCGGCAAAACGGTGACCAGGGATCCAGAAACCGACGTTCTTTGCACCTTAATTTTGTCCGGCTTTAAAACATCCTGTCGCACGCATCGATATCAAGTTGGCGTTTCCCGATCATCACCGTCAGACGAGTGTCTGAAACGGGATCACCCTTCCCCACTATTGAAGCAACTCGCCCAGAAACTCCTCCAAATCGCTAACAAACTCGACGAGACTGCCATCATCGTCTTCGCTTTGGAGCTTAGCCAGTTCCTGCTGAGCGTCGGCGACCGTTCTCCACGGCAGCACATCATCATGAGCATTCAGTCTTTCCTGTATTTCATGACCAAGCGCCGCCCTTGTTTTCCCCGGTAGAACTTCGGGTCTCTCAAAATAAATCAGCCGCTGCGCGATACGCTTCATTCGGAGGTCATCCATTTCCATCGCAATCCCAAGACGGTCCTCCCAAGGCACATGGTGGAACCGCTGCATCAGCGCCTGATCCCCTGAAGAGGCGAACCCGTCATAGATCTGCTGCTCTACATGCGCCGAAGGTTCTTTTTCCGGGTACCGATTTGCAAGGGCCTCACCTACCCGGCTTTGGAATTCGATGTTCTCGGTAATCATGGAGGCTCGCCTCACCAGTTCCTCAAATGGAAGAGACTGTTCGATCAGTGCATCTGGCGCAGCTGTATTTGGCATCAATATCGGCTGAGCATTCGTCCGTACTGCACGAACAACCACCGGGCTCTTGTTCATCTCATGGACCAACTCCCCGGTCGTCATGTCGAGGTATGGTTGCGGGTCCTGTTTGAGGTCAAAAACCGCTCGGGAGGCATCGTAGGTCGGGTCTACGCCGCATTCGGTGACATAGCGGTTATGCGCCTGCCCGCGCCAATACTGGGTCAGACAGAGTATTTCCTCTTCCTTGAGGATGTCTTCCGTATCCTGCTTCCGGGACAGCTGCATCATTCTGCCCCAGACTTCCGGGGCCCGGTCTCGGATCAGTTTTGCCAAATGGATGGTCGCCTCAACATCGCCCATAGCGTCATGTGCGTTCTCATGATTGTAGCCGTTGGCCGGGGCAAGCCGATCCAGCTTAAATACCTGCTGTCCTGCTTCACCGAGCGGTATTGCAATCGCATTCGGTGCATAGGCGGCAACGGCATGGGCGATACGCAACATGTCCGCCCGGGTATTGCCGCCGGTATTCGTCAGATAGATGGGCTGGAGCGTCTGATAGAAGGCTTGGCGCAGAAGGTTTTCGTCAAACGAGATCGAGTTGTATCCAACGAAGACGGACGGCGACCAGTCCGACAGCTTCGCATGCACCTGTCGCATTGCGTCGTAATGTGAAGGAAGAGCCGGGTCCGTGAGATTTTCCGTGGCGATGCCTGTCACCTTGAGGGCCATCGGCGCGGGAACAACATGCGGCAGAAGCCTACAGCGGATCTCGAACCTATCGATCTCGTTCAGATTCTCGTCGGTCCTGATCGCCCCGAACTGCAGGATCTGGTCAAAAGCCGTGTCGGTCCCGGTTGTCTCTGTATCGTAGAAAACGAATGCCATACGGATCCCCAGATATTTTCAAAATATCGCAGCTACTCGCCTCAAGCCAATTTGGTATGAAAGTCCTCATTGGGCACCAAAGGATTAGAGCGCACTGCGGGACATCCTCATCCTCCATCTTGGCAGGAGCTTTTACGCTAGCTGCGTGTATCTAGAACCCAGAATTTGGGCGCCAAACAAACCCTCTTCCCCATAAAATAGTGACCCGATTTTCCGGGTGAAAGACATGCAGTTGGACCCCAACAATTTAATTTAGTGATCAGAACGGGATTCTATCATCCAGATTGTCGTGATCCGGCTTGGGCACGTCTGGCCCCCCAACCCATGCAACTTCGACATCAGGCTTCTGATTTTCCTTATCGGCGATTTGTTGCGCCTCCTCATACTCAAGCCCGCTAGCGATAACCCGTGTATCTGCATTCGGATCACCTTTTTCGTCGAACCCGTAGAAACGCATCGAATAAACTTTGTGAGTCATTTTTCTCTCCCCGAAAGTACAAATTAGCCGGCCATCTCAATCAGCCTGGATCATTTTTAGGGTAGCAGGGAACTGGAAGCGCTCATTCAGGCGAACTTTTCCGTGTCATCACAATAGACCTGATGTCGTACTCCAACTCAGTCCAGTGTGTTTTGTATTCCATACGCCGACGCCTCAACGGCCCAAGATCGTAACGCGTACTCCCCTCTTCGCAGAGCCAACTGATTTGCTCTGCCTGTAAAGTGTTGCCGATCGACCCCGCAGCCCAGTCATCAACAAAGCTGAACTGCTGTCCCCGGTATATCGACCCAATCATGCCGCCGAAGATGAAACCAATATCTTGGTCCTCAAAGCGCGCCATGATCACACGGGCATCTGCAGTCTCAGAAAGTTCGCGCAGCATCAGGCGGTAGAAATCGGCGACACCGGGTTGCTCCATGCCCCGTCCCGCGATGCCTTTCCAGCTTTGTAACTCTACGGCCAACATTCGATCGAAAAGATGATCAGCCTCTAGAGGGATAGGACAGTGCCGTTCATAGGCGACACCAGCCTCGTCCACCCTGCGTAACTGTTTACGAATATTTCGGCGCGTGTTTGAGGATCGCCTGCTGAGGTAGCCGTCCCATCCGCCCTCCAAGGAGGCAGCACACTGAACGCCTCTGGCTCTGCCGCCCATCTCAACAATTTCAAAATCAGCCTTGAAATACCGCTGCAAATCGCGACGCAGTCGGCCCGTTGGCGAAAGGCCGCTCACTGTAATCGCGAGCGACTGAGAGGCGAACTGTCTTTCAATATCAGATAATGAATTCCTAAGAAATTCGGCCCCATTTCGACCCAATACGTTGCATCCAAAAAACCACATGTTTTCAGGTGGATCGAGGGCGAATGTGTTCGGAGCGGCTCTGTACCCCTTTAATAACAGGAGGTTTTCGTCAGTTTGCTTGATGAAAATCTCACCGTTGGACATTTGAGACCACCAAAAGGGCAGTTGCCAAGCCGGAGAAGAAGCAAAGGGATCCGGCGCTCTCGAACGCACGGCGAGTTGGCGCCACCTGACCTTATCAACTTCATCAGGTGTTCTAACGGTCACTTTTATCACCCCGAAACGGTTGATCTACATCGCACTGAGCAGCCTCTGCTGATTTCTCTTTGTCTTTTGATGGCTGCGGCAACCTCTTGGGCGGCTTGATCCCTGACATCACGATACCGCTGCCGAGCCAGTCCGCTCTCTCCTGCGGGGTCATTCTCCGAACTACCATAATCGTATTCCTCTCTTTAGTGCTTCTGGCGGGATGCCACGGCGCACAATCTGAAGATCAAATGCCGTTGACCCGTGGGTGGGTCAGTCCGTCACGTAGAAGTACTTAAACCTTGGTTGGTAATCGGAGCGTGAAATTATTGCGCCGGTTTCTTCCTTGCCCAGTAAACCCCGAGAGAGATATATCTGCCCCACGTTCTTCCGGCATTTGATCCGGACTAGCTACATGTGTTGATGAAGACAACGCAGAGCCATCCTCACCATTCGCACACGCTAGGGCGTCTGTCAGATTGTCGAAGTCTGCATTAAGGCTGCGGTCTTCCGGTAATCCAAGGTGCACTTGGACGTAATACCGCTTCTGCTTTTTGCCGTCGACTTCCTGTCGTCCAAGCTGGACCATTACGTAAAGGAAGCGCCCGTCTTTGGTCCGCCCGGTCGCCCTCTTGCGCCAGTTCTTTGGAGTTAGGTGGGAAACGATGTTGCTGCTGCTAATGCCGAACTTCGGAGAATGGGGCGGCAACAAAAAAGAAGTGATAGTTTTCGCCATGTAAAAAACCTTCCTGCGGTTGTTCCGAGGAAGGCTGACATTCTGAATGGCTTAGACCCTTTAGTTGCCGTCTATGGCCACATCCTCCTTTCGGAGCACCACCTTGCCGGGTAGGCAGGTTGGCGAGGGCGTCAGCCCTACTCTTGATGTCAGACTATTATGCTCGCGGCATTCTGGAGTGTCACGGGAAAACTTGAACCCCTGAGGGCATAATTGGGTTTATTTAATCCTGACCAAAGGGCTGAAGACCTGGGCCGGGTTTGTCTAAAAGACTCCCATAGGCAATCATATCGTCCTAGAATTTCCGATATGAAATGCTTGTCCTCTTTTCTCCTCCTGCCTCGACCATGAACGCGCATCACTACAAAGCCGCTCACTGGGTTGCTCAGGGTGTCTTC
>ENA-OREN01002321-OREN01002321.1-marine-metagenome-genome-assembly--contig:-NODE-2321-length-19584-cov-4.443072_pt1 | contig 19584 bp, 19 predicted proteins | sample MGYA00248624_ERZ508555 | MGnify/ENA primary metagenome ERZ508555 (study PRJEB26222, sample SAMN06267773) | marine metagenome | isolation source: Saanich Inlet, British Columbia, Canada | place...
CACAGAGTGATTCGAACACTCGACCTCTCCCTTACCAAGGGAGTGCTCTACCCCTGAGCTATGTGGGCGGGGTGCCGCATTTTCGATTTGCGGCTTGCCGCTGTGCGACGGTCCGGCAAACTGCCACAAGTGCCCTTGTCAGGGCAAGCGAGATATGGCACCGATCACCCCATGAACGAAAAAAAATCACAACAGCCCGCCAATAGCTCAAATCAGGCGGCTGAGCAGCGAAAATTGCGCCTGGCCCAGGCCTTGCGCGATAATCTGCGTCGGCGCAAGAAGCAAAAGCCAGCGGGCGAGACGGTTGAAGATACCGCCGCGTCCGCTCCGCCCGGTACTTCCGCGCCTGGAACGGCCGAATAAATTCGGTTTTGTCATCTCAGCGCCATAATCCGTGTGCCTGTTGGGCGCAACTGACAGGCTGTTTTAGGAATCTGGCGGTTTGCAGGCGCGGTGCAATAGGATAGAACCCCGCCAACCGTTGATGTTATAGCGAATACTGGCGCGGCCATTGGGGCCATTGTCAGAACTGCCGGGATTTGACCAGGAATTAGATGGATAAGATACGCATACGTGGAGGCCGCTCCCTGCGGGGCAAGATTCCCATTAGCGGTGCCAAGAACGCCGCCCTGCCTCTTATGGCGGCCAGCTTGTTGAGCGATGAAACCCTGGTTTTGCGCAATCTGCCGCATTTGGCGGATATCGCCACCATGACCCATCTGCTGGCCCAGCACGGCGTGGAGGTCTCCATGGCGGGCGAACATCCCGGCGGCGGTCATATGGGCCATGTCCTGAAACTGCGGGCCGGCGCGATCTCCTCGACCGAGGCGCCTTATGACATCGTTCGGAAAATGCGCGCTTCCGTCCTGGTGCTCGGTCCGTTGCTGGCCCGTTGCGGCCAGGCCCGGGTCTCGCTTCCGGGCGGTTGTGCCATCGGCACCCGTCCCGTAGATATGCATATTCGCGGCCTGGAAGCCCTGGGCGCCGAGATTGAACTGGACGATGGCTATATTATCGCCAAGGCGCCCCATGGCTTGCAGGGCGGTGTGGTGGTGTTTCCCCGTATCTCGGTCGGGGCAACGGAGAATCTGTTGATGGCGGCGTGCCTGGCCAAGGGCGAAGTGGTGTTGGAAAATGCCGCCCGCGAGCCCGAGGTCGGCGATCTGGCCAACTGTTTGAACCGCATGGGCGCACGCATCGAAGGCATCGGCGGCGACACTTTGCGGATCCAGGGCGTGGACAGGCTGGGTGCTGCCGATTATGCCGTCCTGCCCGACCGGATCGAGGCGGCGACCTATGCCATCGCCGCCGCCATTACAGGCGGCGAAGTGGAATTGATCGGCGCACAGCCAGAGACGATGGAGGCCGTGCTGGCCGCGTTGAGCCAGGCCAACGTCAATGTACAGCGCACCGAATGCGGTATTCGGATCGGCGGCACCGATGCTGGCGAACGCAATGGCGGCGTCATTGGTATCGATGTTACCACGGCGCCCTATCCTGGCTTTCCCACGGACCTGCAGGCACAGATGATGGCCTTGATGGCGGTGGCGGACGGCGCGGCGATGATCACCGAGACGATTTTTGAGAACCGTTTCCAACATGTGCCCGAGCTGATGCGCATGGGGGCTGATATTGCCGTCAAGGGCGCGACCGCAATGGTTCGCGGCAGTGGTGGTCCCGGTGGCAGCGGCCTGCATGGGGCGCCGGTGATGGCGACCGACTTGCGCGCCTCGGTCTCGTTGGTCCTGGCGGGCTTGGCCTCGGCGGGGGAAACCATGATTAATCGGGTCTATCACCTGGATCGCGGATACGAGCGACTGGAGGAAAAACTTTCCGCCTGTGGCGCCGATATCGTGCGGCTGACCGAATAGGAAGGGCAGGGCAGAGGCTATGATTAATTCACTGTTGCGCCTGCGGGCCGAGGAAGCGGACGATCTGGCCGTGATCTCAAGCTGTCTGCAGGATGCCATCGCCCGTATCGGCGATATGTCCTATAACGCCCGGCAGCGCCGCTTTGCGCTGGTCTTGACCCGCTTTCGTTGGGAGCTGGTTGATGAACTGGGTAGCGAAGGTGGTGTACGGGTGCGCTGTGGCATGCATTTTGACGATGTGCTGCGTGTGCAGGCACAGGGCATCGACATGGCCGACCAGACTGGCCTATTGCCATTATTGGCGGTTACATGCGAGGACGCGGATTATGGCGTCGCCATAAAGTTGGAATTTGCCGGTGGCGGTACGTTGCGCCTGGAGGCGGAGGCTGTCAGCTGCCGGATGGGTGATATCGATCAGGGTTGGCCAACGCCGAGCCGGCCCGACCACAATATTGAGCCATAGGTAACTTGTGCAATTGGGCCTAGGCCCATAGGAAATTTGGAAATGTCGCAGAAACTGGTCATTGCCCTGCCCAAGGGGCGCATTTTAAAGGAAGCCATGCCCTTGTTGCGCGGTGCCGGGATCGAGCCGGAAGCGGCCTTTGACGATCCGTCCTCGCGGCTGTTACGCTTCAAAACAAACATCCCGGATCTGGAAATCGTCCGCGTGCGCAGTTTTGATGTGGCCACCTTCGTGGCCTTCGGCGCGGCACAGATTGGTATCGCGGGCAATGATGTCTTGATGGAATTCCAGTATCCGGAAATTTATGCGCCTTTGGATCTGGGCATTGGCGGCTGTTACATGGCGGTGGCGGAGCCGGCGGAAATGCTGGCCGAGGACGATCCCGGCCGCTGGAGCCATATTCGCGTGGCCACCAAATATCCCGGCATCACCCGGCGCCATTTCGCCGCCCGTGGGGTCCAGGCCGAATGTATTCACCTGAACGGCGCCATGGAACTGGCGCCCAGCCTTGGGCTTTGCCGCCGCATTGTTGATCTGGTCAGCAGCGGCGAAACCTTGCGCGCCAATGGCCTGGTCGAGGTCGAGCGTATTGCCGATGTGACCTCGCGCCTGATTATCAACCGGGCCGCCGCCAAGACCAGGCCGGAACATCTGAGCGGCTGGATCGAGCGTTTCCAGGGGGCCCTTGATGCCGCTTAAGTGGAACGGCCTTATGCTGGATAGCCGGGCTCAGGATTTTGAGGCGCGTTTCGCCGCTTTCCTGGCTGACAAGCGCGAGACCGCCGTGGACGTCAATCAAGCGGTCGCCGATATTTTGGCCCAGGTGCAAAGCCGGGGCGATGACGCCGTGCTGGAATACACCCGAAAATTCGACCGGGTGGATTACACCGCGGCGGAGATGCGCCTGACCTCGGTTGAACTGGACCAGGCCATGGACAGTGTGCCGGCAGAACAGATCCAGGCCCTGCGCCATGCCCATGACCGCATCGCGGCCTATCATGGCCGGCAATTGCCCCAGGACGACCGCTATATGGACGACCACGGTATTGAACTGGGACACCGCTGGACCGCCATTGCGGCGGTGGGGCTGTATGTGCCCGGCGGCCTGGCGGCCTATCCGTCGTCGGTTTTGATGAATGCGGTTCCGGCCAAGGTCGCGGGCGTGCCGCGGCTGGCCATGGCCGTGCCCAGCCCCGATGGGCAGCTGAACCCCCTGGTGCTGGCGGCGGCACGGATCGCGGGCGTGGATGAAATCTATCGCATGGGCGGCGCCCAGGCCATTGCCGCCTTGGCCCATGGCACGGCGTCCATTGCGCCGGTGGACAAGATTGTTGGTCCGGGCAATGCCTATGTGGCGGCGGCCAAACGGCAGGTCTTTGGTATCGTCGGGATTGAAATGATCGCCGGGCCGTCGGAAATACTGGTGCTGGCCGACAAGGATAATAACCCCTCATGGATCGCCGCCGATCTGCTGTCCCAGGCCGAACATGACGCCGCCGCGCAAGCGATCTTGATCACCGATGACGCGGCCTTTGCCGAGCAAGTCGCGGATGCCGTGGCCGACCATTTGACGAGCTTGCCCCGGGCCGAGATCGCGCGCGCCAGCTGGGACCGTTACGGCAGCATCATCATTGTGCGGGACTGGGATGACGCGGTGGATCTGGTGGACCGCATCGCGCCGGAACATCTGGCCATCGCCCTGGCGGATGCCGAGGGCATGCTGGCGCGGGTGCGCAATGCGGGTTCGATCTTTCTTGGCGCCCATACGCCCGAGCCCATCGGGGACTATATCGCCGGGCCAAACCATGTCCTGCCCACGGCGCGGGGCGCGCGCTTCAGCTCCGGTCTGTCGGTGCTTGATTTCATGAAACGCAGTTCGATCATCCGTTGCAGTGGCGATGGTCTGGCCCATCTGGGTCCTGATGCGATGATCTTGGCCGAGGCCGAGGGCCTGTCCGCCCACGCCCGCGCAATTGCCTTGCGCCTACAATCCAACAGGCCCTAGGTTCGGGCCATGTCCGAGCAACAGCGTATCGCCCGCATTACCCTGGATGAGCGCACGGTTATCCGCCGCTCCGCCGATATCGAGCATGAACGCAGGGTGGCGATTTTCGATTTGCTGGAGGGCAACAGCTTCCGGCCCATTGGCGAATTCGAGGGGCCGTATCATGTGCTGATGGGTATGGAGGAAACCCGTCTGGCCCTCGATATTCACGACGTGAACGATGCGCCGTTGACCCGTATCCTGCTGCCTTTGACGCCGTTTCGCCGTATCATCAAAGACTATTTCACGGTTTGTGAAAGCTATTTTCAGGCCATCAAATCGGCCTCTCCCTCAAAGATCGAAGCCATAGACATGGGCCGGCGCGGCTTGCACAACGACGGCTCGGATCTGCTGCGCGAACGCCTGGAAGGCAAGATCGAGGTCGACAACGAAACCGCCCGGCGCCTCTTCACCCTGCTCTGTATTTTGCAGATCAGGAGCTAGCCATGGACACGGTCCGCCGGCCCACCAGCGTGCTGTTTGCCTGTAATTTCAATTCCGTGCGTTCGCCCATGGCCGAGGGTTTGGCCAAGCAGATGTTTGGCGGATCGATCTATTTCGATTCCGTCGGTGTGCGCCAGGGCAGTGTCGATGGCTTTGCCATCGCGGCCATGGCGGAGAGCGATATCGATATTTCCTATCACGATGCTAAAACCTTTGATGATCTGGAAGATACCTCGTTTGATCTGGTGATCTCTCTAACGCCGGAAGCTCAGCATAAGGCGGTGGAATTAACCCGGACCATGGCCGTCGATCTGGAATATTGGCCCAGCCTGGACCCCACCGGCATTGATGGCAGCCGCGAGGTCGTCCTGGATGCTTTCCGCAAGGTCCGCGATGATCTGCGCCGGCGCATTGAAGAACGCTTTGGCGCGGGTTAGTATCGAGAGGAAGGCTGCGCAAAACCCGACCATAGGAGCAACCCGGAGGACCACGCATGCATGAGAAATTCATGGCCCGTGCCATTGAGATCGCCGCTGAAAGCGTCGATGCGCCCGGTACCTTGCCCTATGGCGCCGTTGTCGTCATGGATGGCGAGATCGTCGGCGAAGGATTGAACCGCGCTACTGCCGAACATGACCCAACCTCCCATGGCGAGATTGAAGCGATCCGCGATGCTTGCCGCCGGCGCGGCGTCATCTCTCTCAAGGGCGCCGATCTTTATACCTCCGGCGAACCCTGCTCCATGTGCGTGGCAACCATGTACCAGGTAGGTATCGCGCGCATGTTCTATGCCGGGGCTGCCAGCGATAGCGCGGATTTTTTCGGGCGCCTGACGGAGCACGATGCCAAATGGACCCGCAGCATGTCAAATCAAGAGCTGCGCGAACAGGTCGGTCTGCCCATTGAACAGCGCAGCATGCCCGCGACCCAGATGATGGTGGACGACATGGTTGCGGTATTCAAGGTTTTCATCGACCGAAATACCTAGCCGGGAACCGCGCTAGGAGTGGCTCATTCCACTAGAAGCCTATCAAGGGCGCGGGCGTAAATGCCGTAAACCGCGTCGTATTCAATGTCGCCGCTACGAATGGCGTTCTCGAACATGACACCGCTGTTGACTTCCAGGATATTCAACCGGCCGTCGATCTCGACAATATCGATGGCGCCGAAATTCAACCCCATGGCGGCGGCGGTTTCCCTGGCGAATTCAACCTCCCCATCATGCTCGGTGACATTCAGGGCGCGGAGTTTGCTGCCCTGGCCCAGGTTGTGCTTCCATCCGAGGGGAACATCGACACCCGCCGCCGGTATGCGCGATAGCAATTCCCGGCTCGCGTCCGACCGGCGGTCCTGAATGAGACCGCTTAAGGCATCGGCGCCGAACTTTTTCCAGGCCAGCGCCGCCACAACGCTGCTGCCGTCGCCGGTGACGAAGGGCCGGACTTTTTCATACAAAAGTGGCACTTCGTCGAAGGCGATGTAGGCACGGACTTCGCGCGCAATAGGGAGATACGGCGATAGCGCCACGCTGCGCTCCCGCGACAAGACCTCGTGCACGGCGCCTTCCAGTTCATCGGCGCCGCGGACCAGAAAGACATCCAACCCACCGGTGCCCTCGTTGGGTTTGACAACTGTCGCGCGGTTGTTCTGTTCATGACAGTCAATGATGCGCTGCCAGTTTCCGCTCTGCTCGATATGTTTCAGGAAACGGGGCGCGAGGAAAATCTTGTGCGGTACCGCCGGAATGCCCAAGGCGCACAGGACATCGAACGTCGCCGCTTTGTCCCGTGCGGTTGACTGGACGGAGGATGAATTGAGACCCAGATCATAACCGAAGATGACCTTGTTGGCGGAGGGCCCCCGCAGCACGAATATCCATTCGTGGGACAGGGAAATGACCTCGATGCCGTTCTTTTTGCAATATGTCTTGATGATGGAGACAAACTGCCGTGCGGAATTCTTCATGCTGGATCTCCAAATTCCATCGTCATCAAAAGCTTTCGATAGATGCTGATGACCGTCTGCCTTTCGCGCTCTCCCGTGGCGCCATAGTTGCTTAATCCAGGCGCTGCGTTGACCTCGAGGACCGCATATTCGCCATCAAATCGAGCTATCTCATGGCAGAGAATATCGACGCCCGCAAACCGCAACCCTACGGCGGCGGCGGCCTGTATGGAAACACGTTTGTAGTCGGCATCAATCGTATCGGTCACATCAGCCACATCACCTCCCGAAGACAGATTGGCGTTCGCCAACAGGCGCACGGATACGCCATCTTCGATAACGTCCTGTATGTCCAGGCCCTGGCCGCGCAGATGCTGCATAATTCTTGGATCGTCGGGCCTTATATCCGATGGACGTCCCATGAGAGCCATATCATCGCGCCGTTTCAAGAGTAATTGAGTGATTGTGTCCGTGCCGTTGCCCGTCACGCCAAGAGGTTTGCGTCGGTAGGCCGCGACTACGTCGCCGTCCAGCACGATGACGCGGTGATCATCGCCGGAGACGGGCTTTTGCAACAAGACGCGGTCATGCGCCTGGTATAGCAATTTTAGATGGGCCAGCAGTTCGTCATTCGTATGGACCAACTGGACGCCTCGGCCTTCAGCACCTTCGTTGGGTTTGACAAAGAGAGGAAAGCCAATTTCCGCCGCTACTTTCAAGGCATCGGATTGGGCCGCTAATTGCCGGCCCAGGGCCGGGTTTTTCAGTGCGAAGGCTTCCATTGCCCTGGGCGCAAAAATAATTCGACCGGACGGTGTATTGAGGCCGGCTTCACTGAGGAATTTGGCGCAATAATCCTTGTCCTTGGTGATCTGCGCTGCGCCCATGCCGTTGATGTCAAAACAGGCATTCTTAAAAAAACAGCGCCGGCCATTCTTGAAGGTTATGAACCCGGCGCGGCCGTAGTTTGCTTCCAGGGTGAGTTCCGCTCCCAGAGCGGCGCACAAATCGGTAAGCATGGTCGCAAGGAAGTTTGCGTTGCGGGACATGTATTTGCCATCCTTGGCCAGAGCCTTTTATCCCGCACCTAGATCTTCTTCGACCTCGGCCGTGAAATCGCGGATGGGTGCAGCGGTTCTGTTGCGCCAATGAGCGTATTCGCGAACGAAGGTTGCATGGATCTGTTCCAGCGGCGGCTCGGCGAATACGCCACGGAATTTCAGATACTCCATATGCCGGCTGCCGGCGACATCAAAGGGGTGGTAGATGGAATCCTCTGCCCCGTCGAACTCAAGTGGCCGCAGCCGGAATTTTTCGCACAGCTCCACATTGAAGGCCGGCGTGGCCTTGACCCATCTGCCGTCCAGATAGATGTCCGTATAGCCATGCCAGTAGAACTGATCGGTCTGCATGCGTTGGCGCATTTTCTCCGTCGATAGATGATTGCGCACATCGGCGAAGCCAAGCCGCGCCGGTATGCCACGGGCCCGGCAAACCGCCGCCAACAAAATCGCCTTGGCCACGCAATAGCCTTCCTTATCCGCCAAGGTTTTGCTGGCGCGGAACGCTTCGACCTCGATCGCCGAGATGTATGGGTTGTAGCGGATTTGGTCCCGTACCGCGTAATACAGATTTATCGCGGTTTGCTTTGGCGTTGCCGCATCGCCGGCGGCTGTCTCGGCGAATGCCACGATATCGGGATGGCTGCTCTCGACCGTTGCGCCGGGTTCAAGATAGGCGGCAAAATTGTCAGTTTCGTCTTTCGGCTGATCCGCGGACATAAGCTTCCTCGTACTGTTATCGTTCCGCCTGCGCGGCTGCTTCCAATGCCGCGTAGTCAATTGGCGGCTCGTGGATTTGCCGGATCATGTTGGCGTTGCGGGCCTTGATCATCATGGTCAGGGCATGGTTGTAGGGCGTCGGGATGCCCAAGGCCGCGCCTTCGCGGACCACGGCGCCGTTCAAGCTGTCGATCTCGGTGCGCAGGCCCGCTTCCATATGCTGCAGCATTGACGGCTTGTTAAAGGCCCGGCCCAGGATGCGCTTGATGGACGCCTTGGGGTCCGGGTCCATCAAGGCGATGCCCTTGGCCGCGATGACGGCCAGGGTTTCGTCCAGGATCAACTCCTGCATCTCCACGGCTGCATCATCGGCGCCAACCTCGCCCGAGCGTAAGCCCGAGATGGCGCACAGTGGATTGACGGCGCAATTCAACATGAACTTGGTCCAGATCACCGATTGGATGTCGTCGGCGATATGCGGGTCGAAATTCGACGCCGCCAGCAGCTCGCGCAATTGCTCCACCCGGGCGCTGCCGCCTCCACCCTCTTTGCCAACGTTCAATTCGCCGATCCAGGTCTTGTTGGCGTTGGTGTGGGTGGCATGGCCCGCCTTGGGCGAGGCGGCGGAATGATAACTGATGCCGCCGACCACGCGCTCGGCGCCTAGAACGTCAGACAAAGTTTCCACGTTGCCGACACCGTTTTGAAAGGTCACGGCCCAGCCTTCGGGTTTTAGCACCGCCTTGGCGTGTTCGCCTGCCGCCTGGGTGTTATTGCTATCGGTATGAATGAAGGCGATATCGGCAGGGGGCAGGCCATCGGCGGAGGTCGCGGCGGGCGCCTTCAGGCGGTGTTCGCCATCGATACCGTCAAAGATGTAGCTGCCGTTGTTCAGGGCATCAACCGCTGCCTGACGGACTTCGATAAACTGGACGTCATGGCCAGCCAGTAACAAATGGCCGCCGTACAGCCCGCCCATGGCGCCGGCGCCGATAATGCAAATCTTCATGCTTAGGTCTCGCCTCCCTATTGGTTTGCCCTATGCTAAGGGCAAATTACGACGGAGGCGAGAGATGAGCAGCTATGCGAGACCGGAATTTCTGGTGGAAACGGATTGGTTGGCGGATCACCTGGATGATCCAAACATAAGGGTGTTCGATTGCACCACGCATCTGGTGCCAGGTTCGGATCATACCTTGCGGGCTGAAAGTGCCTTGGCGGACTATCGTGCGGGCCATATCCCCGGCGCCGGTTATCTGGATTTACAGGCCGAGTTGTCCGACCCCGCCGGCACCTTTCGTTTTACCACGCCCCGCGCGGAAGACTTCGCCGCCGCTGTCGGCGCCAGAGGCATCGGCGATGACAGCCGGGTTGTCTTGTACAGCACAGGCGCAGTGTCCTGGGCCACGCGGGTCTGGTGGATGCTGTATGCCTTCGGCTTCGAGAATGCGGCCATTTTGAATGGCGGCTGGCAAAAATGGCAGGCGGAGGCGCGCGCGGTCAGCGAGGAGGATGATTGCCGCTATGCCCCTGCTTCCTTCAGCGCGCAAGCACGGCCAGGGCTGATTGTGGACAGCGGCGCGGTTCTGGCGGCGCTCGATGATCGCGACGCCGTGGTGGTCAACGCCCTGGCGCGGGATCAGCATGAGGGTACCTCGGAACGCCATTATGGCCGGCCCGGCGGGATCACGGGCAGCGTCTGTCTGCCGGCCCTGGATTTGCTGAATGACGGCGATGGCAGATTTCTCGATGCCGATGGATTGGGCCAGAAATTCGCCCAGATCGGCATCAGCGTTGGTATGGAGGAAAAGGTCCTGGCCTATTGCGGCGGTGGCGTCGCGGCCACGGTGGATACCTTTGCCCTGGCCCTGCTGGGCCACGACAATGCGGGCATCTATGACAATTCCCTGTCGGAATGGGCCAAAAATCATGATCTGCCCATGCGGGAGGGAGGATAACCATGCCCGAGCTGAAGACCGGTACGCACAATCTGCACTATGAAATCATTGACCTGACGGCGCCCTGGGCCGAACCGGTGGAAACCATCCTGTTTCACCATGGGGTTGGCGCCAATTGGCGTTGCTGGCTGGGTTGGGCGGCGGCCTTGCAGGACCGTTACCGTCTGGTGGCATTCGATCTGCCGGGCCATGGCCGGTCTCAACCCGGCGATGGCGGGATAACGATCAAGGCAATGGTAAAGGATACTCTGGCTTTGGCCGATGCGGTCGATTGCGCGAAATTCCATCTGGTGGGCGAGTCCGTTGGCGGCACCGTGGCCCTGCAAACCGCTATTCTGCATCCGGACCGGCTGTTGAGCCTGACCGTCAGCAATGGCGCCCATGTCGGCGGCGGCATCCAGAACCTGGATTTCTGGCATGATATGATCGGTGGCGAGGGGGGTATGGCGGCTTGGTCGGACCGCATGATGGAGCACCGCTTTTTCCCCGGTGCCTTGTCCGCGGATGTGGCCGACTGGTACCGGGCCCAGCAAGCCGGCGCCGACCCGGACACGGTGCTGGCCCTGTTGGCCACGCTGGTTGGCACGAATTTAAGTGCGCAATTGTCCGATATGGCGGTGCCGACTTTGCTGATGCATCCGGACTCGAGCCCCTTTATCGATGTGCCCACCATGGCGGATCTGTATGCCCGGCTGCCCAATGCCCAAATGCGGATTTTTCCCCATGCCAAACACGGCCTGCCGTTTTCGCATGCCGAGGCGTGCAGCCAGACCATGCGAACATTCCTGGATGGTCTGGGCGGAGGAGCCTAGCCGTCCGTCATCAGGCGCGGGAAGGCGGCCTGTGCGTCTTCTCGGCGCGGGAAATCCAACATGCTCTAACCCCGGCCCTTGGCCCATTGGCGGTACATGTCCATCAGCGCGACGATGTCTTGGCCTTTATAACCCTCGGCCACGGCCAGGGCGTACATTTCGCGGGCGAGCGATGCCGCGGGGGTGGGCATTTTCATGGCGCGGCCGAGGTCGACGCCCAGGGAGAGATCTTTTTCGCCCAGCTCCATCTTGAAACCAGGCGCAAAATCCTCTGCCAGGGCATTGGGGAAGCGCTTGGTGAAATGATGCGAACGTCCGCCGCTGACGGAAATCACGTCGAACAGTTTTTGCGGCTCGACGCCGGCAGCGACGCCCAGGGCGAAGGCTTCGGAGGCGACCAGGACGTTGCCCATGGACATCATGTTGTTGACCAGCTTGACCACCTTGGCCGTGCCCACGGCGCCCGTATGCTGCCAGGTCTGGCCCAACAGATCGAATAATGGCCCGGCGCGCTCCAATGTTGGCGCCTCGCCGCCGACCAACAGTACCAGCTTGCCGGTGCCGGCCTCGTTCGGGCTGCCGCTGACCGGGCAATCCAATACGGCCATGCCCTTGGCGGTGGCTGCCGCGCCTACTTCTTTCATGCAATCGGGATCGATGGTGCTTAGCTCCACCAGCATGCTGTCCGGCTCGGCCAGGGCGATGATGCCGCCGTTGCCCAGCCAGGCGCCTTTCACCGCGTTCGGATCAGGCAGGGATGTCAGAACCGTGGTCCGGCCCGCCAAGGCGGCGGCCAGACTGTCGGCCATGTTGACGCCCTGCGCCTCCAGGGCCTGGCGCGTGGCCTCGTTAATGTCATAGCCCATGACGTCGTATTGGGCCTCGCTCAACCTGCTGGCCATGGCGGAGCCCATCTGCCCCATGCCGATGACGGCAATTTTCTCACTCATAGCGCCATCCAACTCTACCTAAACATCGATGCGGTAAACGCGGGCGGCGGTGTCATGAAACAACGCCGCTTTCTCCGCATCGGAACAACCGGACGCGATCCGCTTAAAGGTGTTCCATAGGACGTTGTAGCTGCAGGTGCGCTTGTCCACGGGGAAATTGGACTCGAACATACAACGATCAACGCCAAAGCGTTCAATGCAATGGTCGTAATAATCCCGTGTCGCAGCCGCCAGTTCCTCGGACGACGGCGGTTTGCTTTTCAAGTCCCAGTCATAGCCGTTGACCCGCATATTGATGCCGCCGAGCTTCGCCACCACGTTGGGGCATTTTGCCAGCTCGTCAATATCCAGACGCCATTGGGCCTTAATCTCCTCCCGCTTACCCGCATAGGGTCCGATACCGAGGGGCCCGCCGAAATGGTTCAAAATCATCGTGGTATCGGGAAAGGCGCGGGCCAGATCCGTAACCTGGCCAATTTGCGGATGATAGCACCAGGCCTCAAAGCTCATATTCAGGGGGGCCAGTTGCGCAAAGCCTTCGCGGAATGTGGCATCCGCCAACATACCGTCCCACGGCTTGGTATGGGAGTTTCGGATATCATCGGAAGCGTCCCAGGATGCCGCGTGGCGGATGCCCCGAAAACGCCCCGAACCTGCCGCGATGTGGGCTTCCAACACCTCTTTCGCGCCGGCGCCCAGGTTCAAATCAGCCAGGCCCACAATGCCGGCAGCGATACGCGCATCGCCATAGCGGCCGGATGCACTCATTGCGGCTATGCCATTGACGAATTCGGTTTCGCCCACAGGACGCATATGGCGCGGGCCATCGCCCTTATACATAGCACCGCATTCAATAAAGACTGTGGAGACAACATTTTGGCCGCAGGAAATCTCGTCCAGGATTTCGTGGAACAAATAACGATGTTCCACCTGTTCCGCGCGAAACTCCGCCGCCGGGTCAAAGATGGCGTCCCATAGATGATGATGGGGATCGCAAATCCGCAAATCCGGTTCCAAGGTGTCTTCCGTGGTCAACGCCAGCCAGTCATCGGTAGTACCCATAGTCTATCCTCCCAATTTCATCGTTGCCTCATATTACGCTATTCCCAGCCCACGGGAACAGTCTTGACCTATGCTGCCCGTAAATTCGAAAACGGGAGATAGCAGTATGAGCGAGTTATCCATCGACATCACCACCCGGGCCGGATAGGTCTATGACCAGCCGGCAGCGGAGCGTCACTGGGAGCGGTTGTTCGCACTGTATGGCAGGCTTTGATGGCTGGTTCACTTGACTCCAGGCCGACTGGAGACAATTATCCGGCAAAAGATAAGCAAATTCGTAGGTAGGAAATGTCTGAAAATAATTGTGATTTCGATTTAGTAATTGTCGGTGCCGGCTTTGCGGGGATGTACATGTTGCATCGCGCCCGGGGCCTGGGTCTTAAGGCAAAGGTATTTGAGGCCGGCAGCGGCGTTGGCGGAACCTGGTACTGGAACCGCTATCCCGGTGCCCGTTGCGATGTGGAAAGCATGCAATATTCCTATCAGTTCTCACCCGAACTGGAACAGGAATGGGAATGGTCCGAACGCTATTCCCCGCAACCGGAAATCCTGAACTACGCCAATCATGTGGCCGACCGGTTCGATTTACGTGCAGACATACAATTCGATACTTCGGTGGAACGGGCAATTTTTGATGAAGGATCCAGTTGCTGGAACCTGACCACATCGGATGGCGAAACCTGTTCGGCCCGATATTGCGTCATGGCGACGGGCTGTCTGTCGTCCACCAACCTGCCGGATTTTGAAGGCCTGGACAGCTTCAAGGGTGATAAATACCACACCGGGCAATGGCCTCATGAAGGCGTTGATTTCACCGGCAAGCGTGTTGCCGTAATCTGCACCGGATCGTCCGCCATCCAATCCATCCCCCACATCGCGGAACAAGCCGAACATCTGACGGTTTTTCAACGCACCCCGAATTATACGATACCGGCCCATAACAGAGCCATGGACCAGGCCTATGCGGCGAAGGTCAAGGCGGAATACCCCGCCATGCGGGCCCGGGCCAAAACAATGCCGCCGGGTATGGATATTACGCCGAATATGCAGCCCGCGTTGGAGGCAACGGCAGAGGAACGCCAGGCCCAATACGAGGCGAAATGGGCTGAGGGTGGCATCCCCTTCATGGGTGCCTTTGGGGATTTGATGCTGAACGATGAGGCGAATAACACGGCGGCGGCGTTCGTCCGCGGCAAGATCCGGGAAACGGTGGAAGATCCCGCGATTGCAGAATTACTATCGCCGGACAATGTCATCGGCTGTAAACGACTGTGCGTGGATAGCGATTATTATGACACCTATAACCGCCCCGATGTCACCCTGGTAGATATTGCCAATGACCCGATAGAGCGCCTAACCCCAGACGGCCTGGTCGTGAAAGGTGAGGCATATGAGGTTGATGCGATCGTATTCGCCACAGGCTTTGACGCCATGACCGGCACCCTGCTGCGCATTGATATTCGGGGCCTGGGCGGCAGAACGTTGAAGGAAAAGTGGGAGGAAGGGCCGAAATCCTATCTCGGCCTGTCCATGGCGGGCTTCCCCAATATGTTCACGGTCACGGGACCGGGCAGCCCCTCGGTGCTGACAAATATGTTACCGTCCATCGAGCAGCATGTGGATTGGATTGCAGATTGCCTGGCCTATTGCCAGGAAAATGGCCACAAACAGATCAACTCCAGCCAGCAGGCAGAGGATGATTGGGTCAGTCATGTGAGCGAATCCGCCGACTTGTCCCTACGCTCCACCTGCAGTTCCTGGTATGTGGGTGCCAATATTCCCGGCAAACCAAGGGTATTCATGCCCTATTTGGGCGGCTTTCCCATGTATGTGGAAAGATGCAACGATATCGCCGCCAACGGCTATAAAGGTTTCGCTTTGAGCTAGGTGCGAGTTCTCACGAGGCTGTTCATTCGAGGGTTTTACCCGACGGCTTTATCCGAGGGGCATCCCCTCTCTCGACGCAGTTTGGTTTGAGGCATTGAGGGCAGGGTCATGAGCGAAAACCAAGCAACGCCTGACGGTACCGGCGGGGACGGGCGGCCAAGATTAAGGCGTCGCCTGACCCTGCCCCTGCTGACCCTTTATGGCCTGGGCGTCACTATCGGCGCCGGCATATATGTCCTGGTTGGTGCTGCGGCGGCAAAAGCCGGGATCTATGCCCCGGTCTCGTTTCTGCTTGCCGCCTGTGTGGTCGGCTTTACCTCCCTGTCATATTGCGAGATGGCCACCCGTTATCCCGTCAGCGCGGGGGAAGCGGCTTATGTACGCCAAGGCTTCAATTCCCGCATCCTGTCTCTGATCGTCGGGTTAATGGTGGTGGCATCCGGCGTGGTCTCATCGGCCGCTGTTGCGATTGGCACGGCGGGGTACCTGGAAGCATTTATCCCTCTTTCTCCGGCGTTGTTAACGGCTTTGATCATTCTGTTGGTCGGCTTGATCGCGATCTGGGGCATACTCGAGTCCGTTGCCCTGGCCAGCCTGTTCACGGTGATAGAGATCGGCGGCCTGGGCTTGGTGGTCTGGGTCGGCCTGGCGGACGCACCCCAGGGCTGGTCCGACATCGCCGGCCTTATACCCCCCTTGGAAAGCGGGGCCTGGAAAGGGATAGCGGCGGCGGGATTATTGGCATTCTTTGCCTTTGTCGGCTTTGAGGACATCGCCAATGTGGCGGAAGAGGTTAAACAGCCGGGCAAGACCCTGCCAAGGGGCATAATCCTGACCCTGATCATCGCCACCATGACCTATTTCACGGTCGTCTCCGTGGTGGTTTTGGTCGTACCCATGACAGACTTGGTCGGCTCCACCGCACCCCTGGCCTTGATCTTCGAAAGCGCCGGGCCGGGGATGAGCGGCCTATTCCATATCATTGCGATCATCGCGACTTTCAATGGGGCCCTGATCCAGGTCATCATGGCCTCCCGCGTCCTCTATGGCCTGGCCAACCAGGGCAGCCTGCCGCGAATACTGGCAGGCGTTAATCCGCTCACCAAAACGCCCTTGACGGCGACCGTCCTGGTCGTCGGCATCATCCTGTTTCTGGCCTATTTTCTGCCTATTAGCGATTTGGCGGAGGCGACTTCGACCATAGTCCTGATCGTTTTCTGCCTGGTGAATTTGGCTTTGTTGCGCCTCAAACTTTCCAAGGTGCCCGCCAAGGGTGACGTCTTCCAGGTCCCCATGGCGATCCCGGTTCTGGGTTTTGCCAGCAGTGGCTGCCTGCTTTTAGCCGGTTTCTTCCTGTCCTAGCTTATTTTCGATATTCATCGAGTCGCCGGGCGGGTAGTTCAATCTCAGAAAATTGCTCTAATGAGCGAAGGCCTCCTCGGGCACAAAATCGAAACCGTCGGCATCTGGGGGCTGCCAATAAAGCTCCAGGGTCGAGGTGCCCTTGCGTTCAAAATACAGCAAATACAGAGGATACCAGCCTGCCTGGGGGACCTGTACGGTGACGTTGGGGCTGAAGTGATCCTTGTGCACATCAGGGTCGTCGATAATCAATTTGCCGCCGATATTCAGGCGAACGCCATCGTTGGACTGGATCGCCATAAGGTAATTGCCCGCAGTTTCGAACTTGATATATCCGGTGATCCGGGCGGCAACGCCGTCATCATTTTCGTGGGTCAACACGGGGCCATCACCCACGTTCCAATCCAGCATACTCAAGGGCTCGCCGGGTTTGCCTTTACCGGCAGCTTCAATATCATCCACATGGTGGGCGAAGACCTGGATATACTCAACGGCCAGTCCGGGCATGATACTGCCGCCAGGCTGTGGTGAAGCCGGCGTCAGGCCGCCAACAGAAGTCTGCGCCATGGCTGAACCCAGTGAGTTGCCCGCTAACAGCAATAAAGCCGCCGCGAAAGCGGCAAGGATTGGCATTTCGCCTCGTCTCGTCATTTCCTGTTCCCCAAATCAAACTGATCGACAAATGGGATCGTTGCAAATTCTGCCGCTTAGGGCAACGCCAGTTACAAAATAGTCCACAACTTCACCATTGCAGGCTTGCACAGCCCGGCGCTTTCCCATATATCCCGTGACAGTGAAACATCCTAACGCGGCAACAGCGCGCACGATGGTTCCGGGCGCGTAGCTCAGATGGTTAGAGTGCCGTCTTGACATGGCGGAGGTCCCTGGTTCGATTCCAGGCGCGCCCACCACCTTTTCCCAAGAAACAACGATATGAAAAAACGCAGCCCGCAATGGGCGCTTTCTGCGTAAACATCGCCTGGATTTACTGGATCGAACCGGCAGCCGAACCTGCCGTCGTTAAATCGACCAGCGAGCCGGGCATTAGCTTTGCCATAATCAAAGACGCGAGAGCATTTCTATCGGGACGTCGAGCGTGTGATTAGACGGCAATGGTGGTACAAAAAAAGAAAACGGCGACCCGAAGACCGCCGCTCTCAGATTGTTTGCAGTTATACTCTGCTAGGCGGATTTTGCCTTGCGTTTACGATATCCTGCGAAGCCCAAACCCAACAGAGCCGTTCCGAAAAGCGGCAACGCGGCAGGGACAGGTACGACTGAGGTTCGGTCATCCGTTGACAGTAGAAAATTGTTGAAAACGATTGCCTCATTAGCGGTCAACAGTGGGTTTATCTGCAGTCTAATACCCAAGCTGGTGTCGCCATTTCCGATAGCGGCGTTAAAGATAGAGAGAATATCGAAACTTAACGTATTTCCTACAACAAGCGGCGTCGAATTGAAGCTACCAACGGCACCTGACGTTGCAATCTGAAAATCACTCAAATCTTCAGTATTGTTCCCTACATAGGCGTTTATATCAATATTTCCGTTAAAATTAGACTGACCAAACAAACCGCCTAACTGGTTAACATCGAAGGTAACAAATGCCGATGTTGCTACCAATTGCCCTGCAAGATTGAACTCTGCTAATCCACGCGTCTCTTCAGGACTGAGCCGTCCCACTTCGGCCAAACCGGCTGGATTACCAAATGATCCACCCGTGTTTGAATGAAAATGTGTGCCTACGCCAACCGCACCTCCGAATTGATCAGCAACTGTGAATGTGAAGCCATTGGTAATCGTTACAGCACCTGCGCTTCCAATCGAAGCGATGGCCAAAAAAACTGTTGCCAAAGCTAATTTAATTAACGCACCCACTTTTTTCCTCCTCAGTGACTTGCATCTAGTTGTTTTTCATCGGCATGCATTATGTATAGATACAAACCAACATAATCAGTTAGAGTACCCAAAGGGGTTACATTTTAGTAACACACGTCAACGCTAGTTGAAGCTTATTCCCTTGACCTGCGGCAATCGAATTCCCAAACAACCACCGACAGCCAAATGGTTTTGCCTGATGGACAGCAAAATCCGATGTTCCGAACGGCCAGGAGGGTCATTGGTAGGCATTCGCTGCGACGGGCGTTATTCTGGGCCGACAAACCGCTCTGGAAGACGCGGCGAAACGCGGATAAGGCAGCATACCGGCAGAAAGAAGGCGGCCATTTGCGCAACAGCCTAATTGCGCCGCGCCTCGTAGAGGTTATGCTGGGCGTTGATTTAGGATGCATTCGCGAAAGATGCCACAGCCATGGCCCGTATTTTCAGTCTTACATCGCATGTGGTTTATGGCCATGTGGGTGCCCAGGCTTCGGTGCCGGCCTGGCATATGATGGGCCATCAGGTCTGGCATCTGCCGACGGTGTTGTTTTCCAACCATCCGGGATACGGCGGTTTTAACGGTGGCCCCGTGGATCTGGCCTTGACGAACCAACTGCTCGACGGATTGTTGGAACGGGAGTTTTTGGCCGATTGCGGGGCCCTGCATACGGGTTACATGGGTCAGGCGGGGAATGTTGATGTCGCCGTACGGGCCATTGAGGCGTTCCAACCACCGCTGGTTCTGTGCGATCCCGTTCTGGGCGATGAAGGTAAGCTGTATGTGGCACCAGAACTTGCCACGGCGATCCGCGAGCGGCTTTTGCCACGGGCCAATATTGTAACCCCCAACAAATTCGAATTGGCCTGGCTAACCGGGGAAAGCATCGACAGCCTGGATGATGCTATCCGCGCTGCCCGGAGCCTATCCCGTCGAGGCCCCGAATTGGTTATTTGCACAAGTGCCGCGCAGGCGAATGGCTGGCTGCACAATCTGCTGATCTGCCCGGCAGGAACTTTCCAGGTCCGCGTCCCCTTCATGGACAATGCGGCCGAAGTTCCGAAAGGTACCGGGGATGCTTTTGCCGCCATTCTGCTGGGCCACTACCTCAACCACAATAATATCAC
>ENA-OREN01002325-OREN01002325.1-marine-metagenome-genome-assembly--contig:-NODE-2325-length-19571-cov-8.995794_pt1 | contig 19571 bp, 17 predicted proteins | sample MGYA00248624_ERZ508555 | MGnify/ENA primary metagenome ERZ508555 (study PRJEB26222, sample SAMN06267773) | marine metagenome | isolation source: Saanich Inlet, British Columbia, Canada | place...
CTTGAAAAAAGATATTCACCTGCTGGAGTTGCAGTAATACTCACAGTAGCACCTTCAGTATATTGTCCAGTAGTTGGAGCAACTGTTCCTCCTGCTGTAGGATTAGCAGCTGTCGTTAAAGTATATTTTACAGGTGGTGGAGCAGGTTCTTCTTCAGCACTTGAAGAACAAGACACAACAAACAAAACCGATAATAGTAAAAGAAATTTTCTCACAACCCTAATATAACAATTATTTAAATTTTATTTTCCCCTTATAGAGGATTAGAAGTTGCTGAATTAACTGTAGAAGATATGCCTATGGTTTAAAATGAAAAGGAGGTAATAATTATACTACCTCCCTCAAAAATTTCTAATAAATTTTATTAAAAACCACCATATTGCTTAAGGATTCTTAAACTATAGTTTGTAAGTTCTTCAACTTTTCCTCTATTCTTAAAATACTCAGCCTGACCTTTAGAATTATTTTGTTCAATATAAACTTTCCATAACATTAAAGATTCTAAATTATCCGCACCAAAAGCAGCAAAATGAGTTGCTCCTCCAGGTGTTCCAACATCATATGTTCCAAATAACATTGCATTGCCCTCATAGTCCCAAACTTCTTCCATTGCTTTGGAATGTGCAGCAATAAGTTTTTCTGGTTCGTAAACTTTAGCCTCATACAGCTGAAAATATCCCTTACTAAATGGGTCAACACCATTTGAAAGTGTAATTCTTCCAGAATAACTAGGACCACCTTCCTCTATAAACTTAATTCGATTGGTTCTAAATTGCTCCCAATCTTGACTTGTTTTTTGTCCATCAGCAACTCCAAATTTTCCAAGTTCTCCAAATGTAACAACTCTGTGGGTTCCAGATACGTCACCTCTTTGCATTCTTTCCAAATAAACTCCTCCAGACTTAAACTCTACTCCTTCGTAAAAAGAATCAAAGACATCTGCTAGGGATGATTCCATTCCAGATTTAACATCAAAGTAATAAACAGTAAATGTATTTGTTTGTGATATGGCAGTGTTAACGAACAAGCCAAATAATAAAAGTGTAAATAATTTTTTCATAATTTTTAAAGTATAATTTAATTAGTTAATTACATTAAATTTATAAAAAAAACATTCAATAAAGAATCTAAAGCTAAATAAAAGTTGCTGAATTAAAAGAAGAAGATACAACAAACAAAACGGATGGTTTACTCTAAAGTAGTTGTGTTTGTTTTTATCGCTTCTGAAAAATAGAATTTAAACTTAAGTTTATTTTCAACTTTAACAGCATAAGCGCTTTCAAGCCATTCAAACTCAAGCTTTGCTTTTCCATCAGGAGTGTTTACTATAAACTCTCCAAATTGTTTAAGAGAAATATGTGCGGAATTGTAGTCGGTGTCAATTGTGACGTCTTCAAATTTTCGCTTAACACTTATAATATCGAAGGTTTTTACAAATTCAATAAATTCTTCTTTGGAGTAGTATCTGCTATTTTCAAAGATAAAAAAGTCATTTGTAACCAAAGATTTTAAACTGTCTAAATCATTATCTAAAACCTCAAAAAAGGCATCAAATGTTTCCATAACTTCTTTTTCAGAAATTTTAGTTGGGCTTTGACAAGCGAAGATTAAAAAAGCGAAGAGTAAGGTTATTTTTTTCATACTTAAATATAACAATTATTTAAACCTTATTAATCTTCTAGCTATAAAGATGATAGTGTGTTTGTATAGTACTGGTAGCTGGTTATTACAGCTTGTCTTGGATATTTTTAAAATCATTATATTTAGTTTATGAAAAAGATACAAAAATCATTTTTCAGTTTCTTTCTTAATGGCATTGCCAATATATTTTCTTTTAAAGGATACTCAAGAAGACGCAAAAGCAATTACTTTACAAGAAATAAATCATAGTTTGTGAAAAACTTCAGTTTACTAATCCTAATCCTATTCCCAATTAATATGAATTCACAAGGCAACAAACTTCCATTTTTTGAAATTGGAGATTATCCTAATGAATACTCAGAAGCTAATATGGTTTCTAGAATGATTGATGGTTTGGGATATCGATATCATTGGGCTACAGAGTCTTTAAATGAAAATGACTTAAATTATAAACCGAGCGAAGATAGTCGTTCAACATTTGAGTTAATAGAACATATTTACAGTTTGTCTCTTGCTATTGTGTCAACTTTTGAAGGAAAAGAATTTGAATCTTCACAAGAGAAATATGATTACAAAGAATTAAGAAAAAAGACTTTAGAAAATTTACAATTTGTAAAAAATAAATTAAAACAGATAGATGACTTTTCTAAGCTTAATATAGTCCTGTCTCAAGGTGAAAACAAAACGACGTTTCCATTTTGGAATCATATTAATGGACCGATTTCAGATGCAATTTGGCACAGTGGACAAATAGCAACTAACAGAAGGGCGAGTGGCAATCCAATTAATCCTAAGGTTAATGTTTTTATTGGAAAAAATAATAAGTAATAGATTATATCTAATTAACTAATTGATTTTCAGGTATTTATTTCCCAATACAGTAGTTATCATATTCTTTGTTTACAGATAAGAAACCTTGTTTTTATTCTTTATGCGTAACACTATCGTAACATTTCATTGTCAAAAGATAGTATAATGAATGAGTAAGGATACATATACAATTACTCAAAAGTGTCATACAAATTTCATTTAAAATAACGATTAGAAGTTGCTGAATTAACTGAATCTGATATGCCTATGGTTTAGGGTTTTTTATATTATATTGTAGGTCTAAATAAATAAACTTGATATGGAAACTTTAGGAATTATAGGATTTGTTTTTGGTCTAGGTGCGTTGAGTATGGTGATTCAATTAAAAACAACTGTGGAAACCTTAAAAAAAGATGTTGAAGAATTAAAAAAACAATAGCTAATTATTATTTAAACCTTATCCTCCCTTTATAGAGGACTATGTGGTTGTATAGTACTGGACGATTATAACTCTGTATTATAGCAGTTTTGGGATTGGATATTTTAATTATCATTATATTTTACTAAATTGTTTAAAAAAAATTATGAAAAAAACAATATTATTATGCTTAATTACTTCATTATTAAATTCAATTGCGGTTTTATGGGAATGGTATTTAGGATTCATTGAATATGGTTTTTCTGGCGATTTTCAATATGATTTTAAAATGGTGATTGGTATAATTTTTTCATTATCATTATCAATTTTTTTTATTAAACTTTATCTAAAACAAAAATAATGAGCGATAAAAACATAAATGATATTCTTTCTATTGAAGATGACGTTAATCAATCAACATCTAAAAAATCTTCTCAATTTAATTTCATAAACTACACAAATGAAAGAAATGCCTTTTGGTTGAAATTCTACCCTACATCAAGAACTTTATATAAAATTTTTGAAGTAATTAATATTATTGCGTTAATAATTCTTGTTATACTTTTAATTTTTGTTTTTACTTCTGATTTTGGAGTTGTTGGCATCCCGATTGTTATAGCAACTGCATTTTCCGTAATTTCATTTTTTTTATTCAAAGAAATGTTGTTGTTTCAAGTTGATAAGAACTTTTTGATTTATAAACAATCTGAAAAATATTTACAGTAATTAACCCTTAATAGCTTTATCGAGTTCTTTGTCTGAATATTTACTCAAGGAATCTATTATTTCTATTTGAAAGTTTCTTGGTTCTTCATTAATTTCTTCTGTGTGTTTTAATCTTGGAACTACATAAGTAAGTCCTATTTGAATAAGTTTTAACTTCTCATTTTGTGTCATAGAATCTATATCAATAGAAGCTATTGCATTACTTACAATGGCGGCTAATTTCTCTTTGATTTCTGAAGTCAGCTTATTAGGACTTCCCTTAGGTCTTGGCATATTTTATAGTATTTTATTATTAAAGAATAAGAGGGTTGGGGGCTTTAAGGCCCCCAGCCCCTTTAAAGTGTTGTAATCATTTTGCGTAAGCATCTGCCCGAAGGGCACTTTATCTTAATCTACTGCATACCTCATTTATATTAAATTATAATAGTATTTTATTTTCTTATAGAGTAATTATGTTTTTTCAATTCTTATCTGTAAACATCCTTTAAGAGTACAAAATAATCCTCATTTAAGCACATAAAAGTGTACCCCTACTTTTTAGTGCTCTAATATGTCTATAAATAATGCTCCAATTTACTTTCAATAAAGTAGACAGTTCATCAACTGAAATATCTTTATTTATTAATCTAATATGATTTATTTTTTCAATAGTAGGTAAATTAGAATGTACAATACTGTATGTTTTTTCTTGAACATCTAACAGTCTTTCTATGTACTTATAAGCACCTGTTCTATCTTCACTATCTATTCTATTATTTAACTCCTTGTTCCATTTAGAAATATTATACTTTAAGTAAGCAAATGCTTTTTTTCTGTCTTTAAAATTGCGAATAAAATGTATTTCCCAATCATCTTTTAATTTTCTATACCAAGTGTATTCATAACCATCAAAAACTATTTTATGGTTCTTTACTATTGTTAATTTTTTTAAATCTTCATTAGACCAACTCGTTTTATAATCCATAATACTTTACTTTATTATATAACGTAGTTAAGGGTTTATTTTGACTAATAAAAGCAGTAATTATTCACAAATCAAGGAAGTTATTAAACTTTGAATAATCAATATTTTATTTATTTAATATTTTATTAAATATCCAGTTGCCATATAGTTGCCAAGATTTTATACCTTTATAGTGTAACTGCTAATTTTCTTATTGCAATTAACAGGGTAGATTACTAAGTGGAGAAGATGGGACTCGAACCCACGACCTCTTGACTGCCAGTCAAGTGCTCTAGCCAGCTGAGCTACATCCCCATTTTATTCTGTCTATAGAGTATTTTTTGAGTGAAAATTTATTAATACGTATGCCATTTTTATTTTTGTACCCATTTCCGTGTTACTAATATACTTATTTAGGTACTTATTCAAATACAATAGAGTTTCCACTTATTTGTTTTTATGTTATAACATATGTACGACAAAATTGAAAAGTGTTTCTGCTTTTTATGTTTTCTTGAGGAAAGTTTTTTTGTATAATAGCAAATCCCCTTTTTTTTATTAAATTGAGTAGTTCTAACTAATTTATTATGAAAAAAAAAATTTTAACTCTAGTTTTTTCTTGTTTTATTATAACATTATATTCTCAAAACAAGACAATAATTTCTGATCTTGATGGACTTACATTAAACATAGGTGAAACATTTACTCCAAACACGTATGTTTCTAATTCTGATGGATTGAAGTCTAATTGCAGTAATATTATTTATTACAACAAAAAGGGAGTATTTACTTCTGCAAATTCAATTTCAGTTGATGTTGAAAACGGATCTATAAAAGCAAATGAGCCAGGAACACACGAAGTAGTTGCAATTTGTATTGGAGAAGGAGGAAAAAGACATAGCAGAACGTTCGAAGTATTTGTTAATTATCCAAAAATCAAAAAGGTAACATTAAAACTTGATGATAATTCAGTTTATGTTGGTAATTATATTCCTCTTATTTATGAGATTACAGATGAGCTAGATGTTATAAGAACTATAGATTACTGGAGTTCTGATATTGGATCTAAATATTTTTCAAAAATTAGTTTTTCACTAAAAGCATTAAACGACAAAATAAATATTGATAATTCAAATAATATTTTGGCTGTTAAAGATGGGGTATCTACTATTGAAGCTGATTTTGACGGAATTAAAGGAAATATTAATGTTAATGTGTTGAAAAATCCAACATCTAAAATAGAATTAGTTTCAAATAATGAAAATTCAAAAACTGGAGATGTGATTCAATTTGAAGCAATAGCTTATGATAAAAAAGGAAAAGTTATAGAAAACCTACCAATTGAGTTTTCTTTTACTGGAAAATCATTTGACAAAAGTAATACAGCATCTGGTTTAATCTTGCAAGACGGCAGGTTTGTTGGTGATGTTGCGGGAAAATATATTGTATCTGCAAGAGTTGGTAACATCTCAACATCAAAAGTTGTAAATATCTTTAAGAGAAATGTTAAAAGAGAGATGAATACAGTGGGAACAGGATTAGTTAACGATAAACATACATCAGATTTTTGGGTTTTTGAAGGTGTTGATGGAAATGATTATGCAGTAACAGGTACCTGGGGAGCTGATGGTACATCTTATTTTTGGGACGTTACTGAGCCTTCAAATATAAAAAAAATTGATAGTGTTCAAGTTGATGCAAGAACTGTAAATGATGTAAAGGTTTCATCTGATGGTAAAATTTGTGTCATAAGTAGAGAGGGGGCTTCAAATAGAAAAAATGGAATAATAATAATCGATGTTTCAAACCCATATGATGTAAACATAATATCCGAGTATACTAAAAACTTGACTGGTGGAGTTCATAATGTATTTATCTATGAAAATCATGTTTATGCATTAAGTAATGGTGAAAGATATTATATCATCAACATAGAAGATCCAAAGAATCCTTATGAGGTTGGTATGTTTGAAATTGAAAAGGAAGGTCAATCTATTCATGATGTTTGGATTGAAAATGGAATAGCTTATTCCTCTAATTGGAAAGATGGCGTTTATTTAGTTGATGTTGGTAACGGAATTGTAGGTGGGTCTCCCTCAAATCCAGTCGCTTTTGGAAATTATAGTTATGATAGTGGAGCACATCATGCAACCTATCCATTCCAAAGTAAATCTACAGGAAAATTTTACACAGTTCTTGGAGATGAAATTTTCCCAAAGGGTGTTAATTCAAAGGGGCCTAGTGAAACGGCCGGATTCATACATTTTGTTGACTTTACCGATTTAAATGATCCAAAGGAAGTTGCGAGATATGAGATCCCTAGTCACGGATCACATAATTATTGGATTGAAGATGATATACTTTATGTGGCTATGTATACTGGGGGTGTTAGGGTCGTTGATATAAGTGGAGACTTACTAGGTGACCTATATAAACAAGGTAGAGAAATTGGCTATATATTACCAAGCAGTCCTGATGGCTATATTCCGAACGATACAATGGTTTGGGGTGCACAACTATATAAAGGTCACGTTTTTTATTCTGATTTTAATACTGGAATAGGAGCTGCAAAAGTTGCCCCAGTTAAACCAGATAATTCAAAAACTAATCAACATATTTTGGATTAATGAGATTTTTACTAGTTATTATTTTTTTTTATAGTCAAATCCAGGCTCAAAATTATTATGTATATGTTGCAGCTGAGTCTGATGACACTGTTTCATTGATAAAATTTAATGAAACTGAAGCCAAAGAAGTTGAGCGATTTGAAGTGGGTTATTTGCCTACAGAAATCGAAGGTCCACATGGTATAACTGTTGACCCTAATGGTGAATTTTGGTACCTATCCCTTGCTCATGGAAATCCTTTTGGAAAACTGATTAAATATTCAACCAAAAATAACGAACCTCTAGATCAAACTACATTGGGATTATTTCCAGCATCAATGCAAATATCATCTGTAACAGGATTATTGTATTGTGTAAACTTCAACCTTCATGGGAATATGAAACCTAGTAGTGTGTCTGTAGTTGATCCAGAAACAATGGCTGAAATAAAAAGAATAAAAACAGGAACAATGCCACATGGCTCAAGAATATCTTATGATGGCTTGAAGCAGTACTCTGTTTCAATGATGTCTTCCGAACTTTACGAAATTGATGCTATTACTTTAAAAGTTTCAAGAAAATTAAACCTTAGTAATAAAATGAACATGGGTAAATCTATGAATGATAAAATGGAGATGAAAATGAGCGAAATGAATCATTCAACGATTAAACCTACTTGGGTAATTCCTCACCCGTCAAAAAATATAGCATTTATAGCATGTAATGGTTCTAATGAAATTATTGAAGTAGATTTAGAAAATTGGAAAATTTCAAATAGGATATCAACAGGCAAGGGCCCATATAACGTGGAAATTTCTCCAGATGGAAAATACTTAGTAGCGACTTTAAAAAACGAAGGAAGTACTGCAATTTGGGATTTGGAGAATATGATTCTTTTAAGTAAAATAAAAAACACCACAAGTGTATCTCATGGAATAGCTATATCATCTGACAGTAAATACGCTTTTGTTTCTGTAGAAGGTATTGGTGGTGAACCAGGTGTGGTAGATGTTATAAGTCTAAAAAGATTAGAAAAAATATCATCAGTAAATGTAGGAAAGCAAGCAGGAGGAATTGCTTTTTGGAAAATGGAAAATTAATTTCTATTGAGCTATCGCGTACACAGTCATCTATAAAGGGAGAAGATTAATAAGGTTTAGATAATTCTTATATTTAGATTATGAGAAAACTCCTTCTACTATTACTATTTATTCCACTTGTTTCTTTTGGGCAAACAAAACTTTCTAGACTAGAAAAAAAAATATTGAAACAGGTAAGTTTAAATCAAGAAGATGCTGTTATTTTTTTAGAAAAAGTAGTAAATATAAACAGTGGAACTTTAAATAAAAAGGGTGTCAGAATGGTAGGAGCTTCTTTTAGAAGTGCTTTTGATGATATTAATTTTTCTACTCAATGGATTGAAATGCCTGAAGAAATGAATAGAGCTGGTCACCTTTTTGCATATAAAAAGGGTTCTAAAGGAAAAAAACTTCTTCTTATAGGACATTTAGATACGGTATTTGAAGAAAACAGTCCTTTTCAAACTTTTGAAAGAAGAGATACTATTGCCTATGCTCCCGGAGGAAATGATATGAAGGGCGGAAATGTAGTTATGCTTTTTGCTCTTAAAGCTTTAGATGATTTAAATTTATTAGATAATTCTACTATAACAGTTGCGATGACTGGAGATGAAGAAAGCACAGGAAAACCATTAAGTATATCAAGAAAAGATTTAATTGATGCTGCTAAGAATAGTAATATTGCATTAGGTTTCGAAAACTCAACAGGATACAATAATGCAACTATTGCCAGAAGAGGATCTTCAGGGTGGAGTGTAACAACTACTGGTAAAAGGGCTCATTCTTCAGGAATTTTTAGAGATTCCATTGGAGCTGGAGCTATTTTTGAAATGGGACGGATTTTGAGCAAATTTTATGAAGAAGTTCGCGGTGAAGAATTACTAACTTTTAATCCTGGAAATTTAATGGGAGGGACTTTCGTGGATTATGATGATAAAAAAGGTGAAGGAGTGATTTTTGGAAAAACTAATGTAATAGCTCAGATTGCAAGAGTGAATGGAGGATTACGTTTTATTTCTGAAGAACAAAAAGAACGAGCCAGGAATAAAATGAGGTCGATTGTTGAAGAATCACTACCCTTTACAAAAGCATCCATATCTTTTACTGACAGTTATCCAGCAATGAAAGCTAGTGATGGAAATATGAGACTTTTAAAATTATTAAGTGATGTTAGTCTTTCTCTTAAACAAGGTGAAGTACTCCCGTATGATCCTGGGAAAAGAGGTGCTGCAGACGTGTCTTTCGTTGCAGATTATGTTGATGCTTTAGATGGGCTAGGTACAATGGGTAACGGAGCGCATACAACTCAGGAAACTGTTAACCTTAAAACAATGGAAGCTTTAATATCAAGAACAGCAATCTTTATTCACCGATTGGTACACTAAATAAGAATATATAGTTGTTTTTAATTATTTTAACTCTATACTAATGTTGTTTATATATTTTAAAAGTATAGAGTTATACTGTTATTTTAACAAAGAGCATAGTTGGTCGCTGTAACTCTCTTTTATTCTTGAAAATAACAACTTGAACGTTTCTATAAATTTCTGTATTGTCATCATATGATATAAATTACTTTTAGATAAAATAATGGAAAACAAACATAGTTTTCTCCTTCATTAAATCTTTTGTATTTTTAATTTTATTAATCTCTAGGTTTATGTTTAAAAAATTATCTAAAGTAATAATGTTGGCTGTTTTCTTCTTTATTTTTTTTCAAAGTTGTGATAACGGTTTACAAAACATATCCGTTTCTGCTGGCTATGAATTAATTGAAGAAAAACTAAAAGATGCGATAGAATATGAAATAAATAGTAAAGACTTAAATGCAATTTCAATAGCATTGGTCAGTGATCAAAAAATTGTTTGGGCTAGTGGTTTTGGTTATGAAGATCCAAAGAATTTAATTCCTGCAGATGCTAATACGGTTTACCGTGTTGGATCTGTTTCAAAGCTTTTTACTGATATGGCTATTATGCAGCGTGTTGAAAAAGGAGAACTTAATCTTGATGCCCCTATTCAAAAATATTTACCTGACTTCACCCCAAATAATCCGTATGATATTCCTATAACCCTAAGGCAATTGATGTCTCATAGATCTGGTTTGATTAGAGAGCCAAAAAAAGGGAACTATTTTGCCGATGATGAAGTTTCTTTAAAAACAACTGTTGAAAGTATTATAGAATCAACGTTAGTTCACCCTCCTCAAAGCAAAATAAAGTATTCAAATGCAGCAATTGCAGTAGCTGGGTATACATTGGAATCTGTTTACAAAACTCCATATGTAAGCTATATGAAAAAAAATATTCTTGAAAAAATAGGAATGTTTAATAGTTCTTTTGCTCCAAATAAGAAAATACAGTCAAAGTTGGCAAAAGCTACAATGTGGAGTTATGATGGTCGTGAGTTTCCTGCACCAACATTTGAATTAGGGATGATTCCAGCAGGAAGTCTTTATGCACCAGTAACTGATCTGGCAAAATTTTTAAAAATGCTCTTCTCTAATGGTATTGGAACCAAGGAAACCGTAATTAAGCCTGAAACATTGAAAGAAATGATTACTCCTCAATTTGAAGGAGATTATAACAATGGTTACGGAATTGGTTTTGCCTTATCTAAACACAAGGGTTATCAAAAAATTGGCCATGGTGGTGCAATTTATGGTTTTTCAACTCAGTTATTTGCTCTGCCTGAAATAAAATTTGGTGTTGTTACGACATCTTCTGTTGACATTACTAATTCTATTACTACAAAATTATCTAATTATGCGTTAGATCTTATGATAGCTAACAAGGAAAACAAGCCTCTTCCTAATTATAAAAAAACTTCTCCCATTAGTAAAGAATTAGCTGAAACATTAGTTGGTTATTATGATCATAACAATGTTAATATTGATATTGAAATGAGGGGAGACAAAACAATTCTGGTTACAGATTTTTTTGAAGTTCCTCTTCAAAAAAATGATGAGGGAATAGTTACAGATGGGCGTATTGTTCAGGGTATGTTTAAGATTGAAAAATCAGAAGATGATTTAATGGTAGACGGGAAAAAATTTCTAAAAAAAAATCGGCCTAAGGAAACGTCCTTCCCAAATGATTGGAAAGGTCTTATAGGGGAATATGGATGGGATCATAATGTTCTATTTGTTTATGAAGACATGGGTGATTTGTGGCTCCTAATTGAATGGATTGAAAAAGACAGATTGTCTCATATTAAAGGTGATTTATTTGCTTTCCCTGAAAATTCTGGAATGTATCATGGAGAGAAGTTAGAATTTAAAAGAGGAAATGATGGAATAGCAACAGAAGTTTCTGTTTTAAATGGTCCCGTTTTTAAGCGCCTAAATCTTTGGGGCTCAGCATCAGAAACATTTAAGATTAATTCGACAAAATCTATAGACGAGTTAAGAAAAGTTGCATTAAACTCTAATCCTCCTAATGAAAATCAAAATTTTAAAAAAACAGACCTTGTCGAATTAAAAGAAATTGATGAGACAATTAAATATGATATTAGATATGCTAGCACAAACAATTTTATGAGTAATAAATTTTATTCTCAAGCAAGTGCCTATATGCAAAGGCCAGCCGCTGAAGCATTAGTTAAAGCTCATCAAAAATTAAATTCACTAGGATATGGTCTGCTTATACACGATGCTTATCGTCCTTGGTATGTTACAAAAATGTTTTGGGACGCAACTCCAGATGACAAAAAAATTTTTGTAGCAAATCCTGAGGAAGGATCAAGGCATAATCGTGGTTGTGCAGTTGATCTTACTTTATATGAATTAAAAACAGGTAAAGTAATAGAAATGGTTGGGGGTTATGATGAAATGACCAAACGATCTTTCCCAAATTATTATGGCGGTACAACAGAGCAGCGTTGGCATAGAAAGTTATTGCGAGAAGCAATGGAATCAGAGGGCTTTGTCGTATATGAATTTGAATGGTGGCATTTCGATTTTAAGGATTGGAAACAATATCCAATAGCCAATACTAGATTTGAAAATCTTTCAGCTAAGAGATAACACCAATAATTGGCTTTTTTTCTAAAAATTATTCAGATTAAAGTGTTTTTTAATGGTAATTAAATATAAAGATATATCTTCTTCTACTAATTTAGAATTTATTTAATTATATGAAAAAAATCTTTTTTACTTTTTTTTTATTACTGTTATATTCTTGTGATAATGATGACCTAATAAATGAATTAGAAGGAAATAATGAGCTGCCAGCAAGTGTAGTCTTTAAAAATATTCCAAGGGGAACTTTTGAAATGGGAGGTTTTACAGTGCAGGGAGATGCCCCAAAAGTGAATGTTACATTAGCTGGTTTTCAAATATCTGAAAAAGAAATTACGAACGGACAATATATAGACTTTTTAAACAATTCTTACCTTGATGGCTGGATTATCGTTTCCTCTAAATCTATAACTGATCCTTGCGGAACGTATAGTGAAAATATGATAATAGGAGAAGGAAAATCTCCATATCCTGGAGAAATTTTCTTGCAATTAGCAGAAACAGGAGGTTGCGCAAGTAGTGGAGAAGCTGAACATATTTATAATAAAAGTTGGATTTCATTTGACAATTCTATTAACAAGTTTGAATTATTAGATATTTCAAAAGCAGACTGGCCTGTAAATTGGATGAAATGGTTCGGCGCAGATGCTTATGCTCAATACTATAATGTGAGTCTGCCAACAGAGGCCCAATGGGAATATGCAGCAAGAGGAGGGCAGCAATTTGACTACCCTACTGATGATGGCACTTTGTCATTATCAAAAGCTAATTATAATGGTAATGTCCCTGGATTATATAATCCAAATGGATATTCTGTAGCTACTGGTTCATATCCAAAAAATCCATATGAGCTATATGATATGGGTGGTAATGTATGGGAGTGGTGTAAAGATTATTATAATGAAACATTTTATAATGATGGAGCAATAGATCCAGTAAATACAACTCCTGATTCATCCTCTAAAAGAGTAAGGCGAGGAGGATCGTGGAATTATCATTCAGCAACTCTTCTGACTTATGCTAGAGCATCAGACTTTGAGTATAGAGGAAACAACCATTTTGGATTTAGAATTGTAAAAACTACACCATAAGTATATCTTCTTTTTTTAATTCAGACACATCTTTGCTATCTTTAAAATATATAAAAATTGATATGAAATTATTACAAGAATTTAAAGAGTTTGCAGTAAAAGGAAACATGATGGATATGGCAATTGGGATTATAATTGGTGCGTCTTTTAACTCTGTTATAGATGTTTTAGTTAAAAAAGTGCTATTACCTCCTTTATCATTGTTGTCTAATGGTATTAACCTTGAAAGCAAAAAAATGGTATTAAGAGAGGCTCAAAAAAATATGTTAGGGGAATTAACCATCGAAGAAGTTTCAATAAATTATGGACTTTTTATTGAAACTTTATTAGATTTTTTAATCGTTGGCTTTACAGTTTTTATCATAGTAAAGTTTATTAACAGGTTAAATAAAAAAGCTGAAGATCCAAAAGATAAATCAGTTTCTACACCTAAAAACATACAGCTTTTAGTTAATATGAATTCTTTATTAGAAGAGCAAAATGAACTTTTAAAAGCAAAAGCAAAAAATAAATAAATTAGTTCGACAACGATTTGTAAACTAATTCTCTATAAGTATTGGATAATTTTAATTTATAAGTTTCAAAAGATTGAGTCATATAAATGAAAATCATATTTTCAACAGGATCGATTCTAAAATAGGTTCCAAACATTCCTCCCCATCCAAAAGTTCCTTTAGAACCAAATTTGGTATTACTTTCTTTAATTACTTCAAATCCTAAACCAAACCCTTTCTTTTTACCAAAAATTAATTTTTTGTATTTAAGCCCAAGCGCATGGTCTTCTTTCATTAGTTCAAGCGTTTTTCGAGTAATTAATTTTTGACCATTAAAAGTCCCATTATTTAAAAGCATTTGACAAAACTTTAGGTAATCGTCAGTAGTAGAAAGCAGGCCGCCGGAACCATTTAAAAGAATTACTTTTTTGGCAAATGGAGAGTTAGATTTATTATCAAACGACAAAAGTTCTCCATCATTTTCTTTAATATATAAAGTGGTCAATCTTTGTATTTTATCTTTAGGCAATTCAAAAAAAGTGTCATTCATTCCAATTGGATCAAATAGTCTAGTTTTTAAAAAAGTATCTAGTTTCATCCCTGATAAAATTTGGATTAGATAACCACAAATATCGGTTGAAGAACTATATCTCCATTGAGAGCCAGGCTCATATAATAAAGGGGTTTTTATTGCATCTTGAGTATATTGCTCAAGGTCCATGTCAATCACTTTTCTATAATCTTCTGGGCCTTTAAAATTAAAGCCAGCAGAATGCCTTAATAGATCAATAATTTTAACATCATTTTTTATTGGCTTTGTTTTTTTTCTTTTTTTAACAGTTAAGTTTTTAAATTCAGGGATGTATTTATAAACCGGATCATCCAATTGAAATTTACCTTCTTCATAAAGCATCATCAGACCTATAGACACTATAGGCTTTGTCATTGAAGCAATTCTAAAAATATCATTTCTATCTAGCTTGTCATTTTCAGAAATATCCGAATAACCATAACTATCAAAATGAACTATTTTCCCGTTTTTTACAATGGCTGTTTGTATAGCCGAAAAATCATTATTGTCAACATAGCTATGCATAATTGAGTTCAAATCATTTAATTTTTCGGAAGATAATCCTTGTGATTCTGGAGAAGCTTTTTCTAAATTATTTTGCGCACTAAGCGATAGAGTTATTAAAAAATAGAATAATAAATAAAATGGTTTAAAAGCGGATGTTTTATTCAATTTTTTTAATTTGAAGAATTATAATAAAAAATAATCGAGTAAAAGTAATATAAATTTCAAGAAAAGTATAAATTTGTCAAAAATTTAAAATAATAGGTATGAAAGCTCTTGGTCAAAAGTCTAAATTAAGACATATAGCTTATAACCCAACTTCTCTTTTGTTTGAAAATATTTTAAGATATTTTGTTAAAAAAAGAAAATAAATTTTTTATTTACTTAGCCAGTCTAAGGAAAATTTAACGAATACATTTTTTGAGTAATTATCTTTTTCAAAAAACAAGCCTATTTCACCATTTTTTAATATTGTCATAGATGAATAAGCTGCTTCTCCAGTATAAATTGTTTTAGTATTAGGCCATGTTTTGCCATTGTCATAACTAATAGAAATGGTCATGTTTTTTCTCTCCTTAGAGTTATTGGCATTTGAAAATAACAAAATAGATTTTTCTAAATTATTTGAAAAGTTATAGCTAATAAGACTGGCGTTACAACCGGGATCATTCAAGTCACTGTTTGGGCTTGAAAACCAATTTTTACCTTCATCTGGAGAAGTGTGGGTGAATCTAAGGCCAGCTGCATTAACTCTAGAATTGATCATCCAGTTATTGTCTGAAAGTTCTATTATTTTAGATTCATCACCAGGCTTCACAGGATTATCAATTAAAAACCAATTCTTCCCATGATCTTTACTGCCAAATACATGAGTGCCTTTGTTTAGATTAACTAGAGTATGCAAAAGTGTCCCGTTTGATGTTTGAACTCCTCTCCCTGATGTTATAAACATAAAATCTTTTCTCCAATTTTCGTGAGTGATTTCGTTGGTAATATCTCTTGGAGAAGACCAGTTTTCCCCATTATCTGCACTTTTTATAAACTTCAAATAATAAACATTTTTTTCTTTATCAAGATTCATATAATTGTAAAAAAGAAATATTTCATTGGTTAATTTATCTACTATCATTGAAGGATCGGAAGCAGATTCTCCTAAAGGATAGTCAATAATTTTTTCAAGTTCACTCCAAGTTTCACCATTATCAAAACTTTTTCTAAGAACAATATTAATATCTCTATTCCATTTTAGATCGCCGCAAGAAATATTGCGTTCATCAATTGCGGCAATGATTGTACCATTTGGAGCAGTTACTAATGAAGGAATTCTATAACAGGAAACATTCGAATTCATTGACGTATCAAATAAGTCAATAAATTTTGGTTGTTGAGCATTTGCTAAAAGGCAAAATAAAATTGAAAAAATAAAATTAAAAAAGTTATTCATTTCTAATAGATTTAGAGGTTGTTAAAAGTATATCAATTAGTTTACTTCTTATCTCGTTATCGAAGAGTTTTTCATTTTCCCGTGAAGGATAAACTCTGTTTGTTAAAAAAACAATTTTAATTTTTTTTGAAGGATCTACCCAAAAGAATGTCCCCGTGAATCCTGTATGTCCAAAACTATTTTTAGAAAAGTTTGTATTAGGGTAATTACCTTGATTAGAAAATTGATATGGCTTATCAAAACCTAGACCTCTTCTGATAGAGCTATTTGGATAGGCATAAGAAGTGAATTTGCTTAAAGTTGAATCATTTAGAACGGAATTATCGTTTTGAGGATCAATAATATCTAATAGCTCTCCAATTCCGCTAGCATTCCCAAATAATCCTGCATTTCCAGAAATGCCCCCCATTAAACTAGCAGCTTCGTCATGCACAGTTCCATGAATTAACAATTTTCTAAAAATAGAATCGAATTCAGTTGGAACAATCATTTTTTTATCAACTTTTTTTAATGGGCTAAACATAATGGAGTTGTTTTCAATACTTTTAAAAAAGGTATCATTTAAATAATCTTCAAAATTTTCACCAGTTATTTTTTTTATTATTTCAGGAACATAGAAAAAGAAAAGTCCAGAATATAAATATGATCCAACATTTTCAATTTTAGACTTTCTAATTCTTTTAAAAAGTTTTTTGTAATAATTTTTATTTAAAAATAAATTTTCACTGACCATTAAATTAAAGCGATTAGTTTTTTTATTTCTAATTATAGATGTTTTTAATTTTTCATTTTTTCTTTTTATAAAGTTTTGATGACTGATATAAGGAATCCATCCGCTAGTGTGGCTTAAAGCTTCAAAAAAAGTAGTATTTTTTTTATTTGATTTCTTTAGGTCTTTTATATAATTTGAAATAGGGTCGTTTAAATTAATTTTGTAATCCTCGCTTATTTTCATAATTGCTAGAGTAGATGCAAAAACTTTAGTTAGTGATGCCAAGTCATATATATGATCATTTTCAACTTCAATTAGGGAATCATAAGTATGGAAACCATATGATTTATTAATTATTATTTTATCGTCTAGCTTAAAATATATTTGGGCACCAGGGAATGCTTTTTCATAAATACTGATATTAATTAAACTATCAACTTCCATTTCAATATTAATTTTTTGATTTGAATCAACTTGTCCAAAACAATAAACAGAAGAATATAGAAATAAAAATAATTTAAAATGGAGTTCTTTATAGATTTCAATAAACGAATAAAACATAAAAATTTAATTAATATTTAATTAATTTAGAAAAAAAAACTTGATGATAAATGAAAATACATAATATAAAATCTGCAACACTTTTTTTTCTGAGTTTTATATTATGCACAAATAATGTAATGTCCCAAAATATGGAAAATAAATTAAGTAAAGAGAAAAGCCTATATCTTAAACAGCATGCTTCGAACCCAGTAAACTGGTTTCCATGGGGAAAGGAAGCATTCTCTAAAGCTAAAGATTTAGAGAAACTTTTAGTTATTAGCATTGGCTATTCGTCTTGTCATTGGTGTCATGTGATGGAAGAAGAAAGTTTTGAAAAAGAAGATGTAGCGGAAGTAATGAATAATAATTATATAAGTATTAAAGTAGATAGGGAAGAAAGACCAGATATTGATGAAATTTATATGAAAGCATTAGTCTTAATGACTGGAAGCGGAGGATGGCCTATGAATATTATAGCATTGCCTGATGGAACACCAATATGGGGAGGTACATATGTGCCAAAGCTTCAATGGATGCAAGTTTTAGATCAAATAAATGAATTTTATAAAAATAGAAAGACTGATGTTTTAAAATATGCAAAAAGTATTAAGGAAGGAGTTCGAAAAGAGGCTTTAGTTAAGCCTGTTACAGATAAAGAGATTTATTCTGATGAATTACAAAAACAATTAGCTAATAATGCATTTAAATACACTGATAAGGTTAATGGAGGTTTTGGAAATAGTCAAAAATTTCCATTGCCATCAATGCTAAATTTCTTTTTAAGATTTTCTATTGAAAATGAGAATGAAGAAATGAAAAATTTTGTTTACAATTCTTTAATTAAAATTGCTCAAGGCGGAATAAATGACAGGGTTGAAGGAGGATTTCATCGATACACTGTAGACAATTTGTGGCACATACCACATTTTGAAAAAATGCTATATGATAACGCTCAGTTATTAGGTGTTTTTTCAAAGGCTTATAAGGTTTTTAAAGAACCTAGATTTGAAGAAGAATTAAATAATATTTATAATTTTTTAGAACTAAAAATGACGGGAGAAGACAATTTAATATATTCTAGTATTTCAGCTGACACGAATTATGAAGATGGGTCTAAGGAAGAGGGGGATTTTTATATTTGGAAAAAGGAAGAACTTCAAGAGTTGTTAGAAGAGGATTATAAATGGGTTAGCGAATATTATAATATTAATGATAAGGGATTTTGGGAAAGAGAAAGTTATGTTTTTATTCAAACAACTTCAGATCAAAAATTTGCTTCAAAACTTAATTTAGATTTAAATCAATTTAAAGCAAAGTTAAAATTGATAAATAAAAAACTATATAATTTTAGAGAAAAAAGGATCAATCCAATAACAGACACTAAAATTATTTTCTCTTGGAATGCATTAACCATAAGAGGGTTGGTGGATAGTTATAAAGCAACAGGAGATAAAATATTTTTAAATAAAGCACTTGCAATAAACAAGGCCTTAAGTCAATTCATGATTTCGGGAAGTAGTATATTTCATACAAACAGTTTTAATAAAGTAAATCAGGTATTGTTTTTTGAAGATTACAGTTATTACATAGATGCATTAATAGGTCTATATGAAGTTACTTTTGATGAAAAATGGCTCACAAAAGCTAATGATTTCACTCAATTTAGTAATGTAAAATTTAAAGAAAACAATGGATATTATAAATTTTCAACTACGAAAGAGAATTTATATACAAATACTTTAATAAACTTGGAAGATGGGGTTACTCCTTCTGCAAATTCAGTTATGAATTTTAATTTATTTAGACTTGGGCATTATTTGGGAAAGAAAGAATATAGTCAGCATTCTAAGGCAATGATTAAAGGTATTAGTGAAAACATTAAAGAAAGAGTTACCGATCACCTTTTTTGGTTATGGCTTTCACATAACTATTCCAATAAATTTTATGAATTAGCTATTAGTGGAAAACAAG
>ENA-OREN01002326-OREN01002326.1-marine-metagenome-genome-assembly--contig:-NODE-2326-length-19556-cov-7.418656_pt1 | contig 19556 bp, 13 predicted proteins | sample MGYA00248624_ERZ508555 | MGnify/ENA primary metagenome ERZ508555 (study PRJEB26222, sample SAMN06267773) | marine metagenome | isolation source: Saanich Inlet, British Columbia, Canada | place...
TGCGCCCAGCAGGACTCGAACCTGCGACCTACGGTTCCGCAAACCGTCGCTCTATCCAGCTGAGCCATGGGCGCATATTGGGATAGGATCCCAATTAAAAATCAGGATACATCAATAGGTATATAATCCATCAATTGCAGAGCATAGTCTTCATGCTCGAACGCATACATTGTGGGATATTTTGCGAATGCCCACCCTGTATAAAGGGTCTTGCCATTTTGTTCAACCACTAATTGAATAGCGGGGTTGGTCAACTCATTTCCGTTTGACGTGTAAGCATTTTGGCTCATTACAAAATTAGGCAAAAACGGCCCCACTGTAACCCTGATTCCGGAATCTTCCAACTCAAAACTGGATCCCAGAGTGACGGTCTTCATTTCATTGCGTTCTTCATCCTTTTTATTCTTGATCAGAAGCTTGACCGCTTTCCACTTACCTTTTACCCCACCCGGCACATCAATGGCCCGCTCTACTTTGACCGCTTCCTGAACATTGGGGTGGTTTTCGTCTACCGGCTTGCCAGCATAATCAGCATCCACCTGCTGAGCAGGTTTTGATCGGGACCCTTCAAACTGGGAAACATTCAGTTTATTTATATCGGTCGTAGGCAAGTCTGCAATGTCTTCCTTGCTTTCATGGGTGCATCCGATGAACACCGACAACACAAGTATCAGCCAAATTCTATTTTTAATTAAACGTGTCAAATCTTTTACCTTACTCATTATAAAGGATGGCGGAGAGGGAGGGATTCGAACCCTCGGTGAGAGTAAACCCACACACACTTAGCAGGCGTGCGCCTTAAGCCAGCTCGGCCACCTCTCCAGTTTATTTGGACGCTGAGAATATTCAGCGAATTTTTTTAAACAACTGATTTTATTGGGAAATTTATTTAATTATTCGTGGAGGGAGTAAGATTCTATCCCATTGAACCTTCGTTCAACAGTTTTCAAAACCACCGCCTTAAACCAATTGGCCCTTCCTACTTCCTCGTGTATTTATGATAGTTATCCAGTTCCTCGAAAAAGTCAAGAACCTGTTATCTCTAAGGCTCAATATTTGAGTAATATAAAAATTCCAAATTTGTTCAATCCCCAAAACTGACCGAAATTCTAAATATTTATTATTTCGTTTCAAATACGATGGTTTGTACTGAAACATATATCATTAGAACGGCTTGAAGGACAAATTTTTTATTTCTTTTCCGTGGTGAGAACCTTGATAGAACTTTTTGTCCTAAGGAAAGAATATTAATTTTTTTCATTAAATTTTAAAATTATTCGATTTTCCTTAAAAACATTGTTCAAAAAGATCATTAACGAAAGAAGAGCCAGAGGAAGAAAGTGTAAACTCCAGCGAGGCGAATAGGCTATCGTTGACACAAAAATATAGGGAGCAAACAACCCCAAAAAGGCTATTCCAAAACTCAGCGGGAAGTTGAAGAGTGGTTTAGGACGCCAAACCAACGCTAGTAATGCAACAAATAAGCCTGAGGCCAAAAAATACGCTGATATAGACATAGGAATGGGCCAGTTATTGCCGGTTATTATCTCATAGAAGTGCCACAATGGAGTAACACCCTCGTCTTCAAAGCGTGGGTGACCTTTACCGGCAATGAAGAAACCTGCCTCAAGAACCCAGTTCCGCCAACAAACTAGGCCAACGCCTATAACTATTCCACCTGTCCAATAATAAGCCAGTCGATGCCAACCTATTTTAAAGCGCTCCCAATACTCCTTCCATCCTCCAGTTGGACCCTTAACTGGTTCAAGGGTTAATAAAGCTATAGCCGCGATAACACCCAAATGATCTTGTCGTCCCCAATATCCAAGAATGCCGCAAAGGGTAGCCAGAAAAATATTAATCCTGCCGCTTTCACGGGCTTGAAGCAAAAACCAGGCAGCTAGAAACAGGAACAACATTGCTGTGTTCTCACTCATCCCCTGACCAATACAATATCTATAACTCCCATTAAAGGTCATACAAAGGTAGGCCATACTGGTTAAAAAAGCTGTAAGAGGAGGCATTCGAAACTTTAAAGCCAAGCTTCCGAGAAGGGTGGCTGCCCCCAATACACACCAAACATCAAACATTGACCAGGAAACTACAGACTGTCCAAATAATCCACCTGCGAGAGCCCTTACATAAGGATACAATTCCCTGCCCATCACAGCTGACTCTCCCCCGGTAAACCATTCACCTCCGACTACGATTCGACGTGAAAAAAATTGATAGCCTGTCATATCATTTCCCGCAACAAACACATACCACTGCCCAATTTTATGTCCCCAGGTATGCAGAAAGAACACTAGTGAAGGGAGTCCGAAAAATACAAATGTACTTCGTACAATTCGGCTAGAGTGAAAAATTCGGTAATCTTTTTTGATGTAGGTCCAGAAAAGAAATCCTAAACCTGCAAAGATGGTTGATACACCTAGATGAGAAATTTTTGTCACATCCACCTGATTGACCATTTTTAAAACCTTATCAATCATTGGGCCAAAAAATATTGAAACAAAAAGAATTAATGAACTAAAGCCAGCCAATGGCAACGTAAGCACCTGCTCCTTAACCAAAATACCCGCTGTCCATATTGCCCACGCCAGAAAAAACAGGCACATCAATGCATCACTCACCCAACTCAAACCTTTATAGAATGCTATGGTATTTGAATCTAGAGATAAAACAGACTCATCCTGCCAAAAACTTCCTCGGCTCATATTAGAGATCACAGCTTGATTAGACTCAACCCATACTGGAATAAGAGACCATTGAGCTCCCTTGTATTTTAGCTTGCCTGACACCCTCCATTTTCCTTCAGGCAAAAGTGCTACCTGTTTCACTTCTGCAAAACTTTTTACTGGGAAAAGAACAACATCTTTACCTTCCTTATTTTTTGCTAGCAAACTCCCCTCTTCAACCCCTTCTGCAATCAAAGCAAATTGTTTTCCCTCCGGCACAAACAGAGTTCCCTCAATTTCATAAATCGGATTCAAATCTTCGTACCTTTTAACCGAAAGAGGAATGGCCCAATCTAAGGGAAAGTCCATTTTCTCCCTCCAAGGTTTCTGAAGGATTCCTGATGCATTCTGATTCCATGTGGTCGCAAAAGTTTTGACCCAGCCTTCACTAGTCAAAAGGTTAAATTTACCCATCATGTGGCGAGGTTCCTGACGCTTGCACACATCTTTGAAATACACACAATATCCGGTGTCATAAAATAATTCTTCTTGGCTCATTTTTGGGTATGCTTTCACCAGCCATCCCCCTGCAGGTGCCCCAGAATACAGGATGATTTTCACTACCAATATTCCCGCAAGAAAAAAAATAGAATACTTAAATGACAAAAACCTCCTACCTAGAGCAAACAAAAAGGGAATGATGGCTAGAACCACCCAAGTTTCTGCTACACCATTCCAAGGCAAACCATCAAGCCAGGCTGGGACCCTTGAAGGAAGCATCACAATACCTGCCAAAAAAATAATGCCCAGAATCAACCGAAAAGAATTCTTCGTAAAAATTTTTGATGCCAAAGTCATGTAGTTTGCTCCAAAACTGGATGTTTTATTTGGTTATTTGACAAAGCCATTAAGAATGAAAACACCTACGTGGTTTATTTCGGTTTTACATTAGGTTCAATATAAAATTTTTTCACTCAAGAGATGGATGCTTTAAGGGGAATATGAAGATGGGGCTTTTTTTCTTCTAAACATATCTTTTAATCGATGTTCGAACACCGTTGCAGATATATTTTCCGATAATATATTTTTTATCGTTCTAAAGATACGCAAAGGATGACAAATATAACTGATGAAATAATTCGTTAATATAAAAACTGTTCGAACAAAACCTAAAACTCTCCAATTAATTCGCGGATTACTACAAATTACATTCCAGGATAAATAATCACTGTTGAGCGAGGTGAGTTGTAAAAAATAATCATCCCCAATTTTTAAATTTCCATCGGTAAAGAGTTTGCGAAAAATTTCTGTGCCTGGGTAAGGAGAAAAAATAAATACTGGAACTTCGTCCACACCCTTAATAGCCATTTTAATTCCAAATGCAAGCGTCTTAAAAATATCGAACCAGGTTTCATGAGGAAAACCAATTATCAAATTAGTTCTAACTATAATATTTTGTCGCTTGGCCTCGAAAATGGATTCCTCCATTTGATCGAGGTGGATTTTTTTCTTGATATGGACAAGCGTATCTGGGGATGCACTTTCCGGTGCATAAACAAGGTAATTACAACCTGTTTTACTTAGTAATTCCAGCACTTCTCGATCTAATACTTCGCTGCGAGTTCCGCTGGGCAAGGACCATTTGATATTAATATTTTCTTCAATCATCCTCCGGCAAAACTCAACGATCCAACCTTTTTTTGTTATAGCAGTCAAGTCATAAAATTGCAGGCTCGTTATATTATATTTTTTAATATAAAATTTAATTTCTTTAATCGCATCCTCAACATCTCTCAAAATATAACGGGTAGTCCACATCTGAGGGCTTGAGCAAAAGGTGCATCGGTAAGGGCAACCTCTGGAAACTAAAAAAGGCATATCCCTTTCAGACGTCACCCCATAAGATTTTCCAGCGCTCCAAAACTTTTCCAAATAATTTTCCGGCCAATAGGGCCACCCTATTTCATCAATTTTTCTTATTCGTGGTGGAGCTTCCTGACTTCCGATAAAGGTATTTGAGGAATCAATAAAAGCAATTCCTTCCACTTCCTTGAAGTCTCTTTTTGCTGTATAGGCTTCCAATAAATTAAAGAATGTTTGCTCTCCTTCTCCCAGTACACAGACATCCAAGGCTGGACAATCCCGAAGACTATATTCTGGAAGAGCAGTAAAATGTTCGCCCCCGCCAACAAAAAGAATATTAGGAAATTTTTGTTTTATCAGGTTAATCAGGTCACGGTAAACAGGCCACTCCCCCGAAAACATTCCAGAAAAACCAATTACATCTGTAGATTCTGGAATACGGTTTAATATTTCATTAAAGGTAAGACCTTGGCAATTGAACCCGGGATATTTTTCAGGTGCCCAAATTTCGTTCAACCCCTCTGCAATAGCATCCACCCAAGTTGTTTCATAGCCTTCTGAACGAAGAAACCCATCAACATAGGCCATTCCTATAGCCGTGGTCGCTTCATTATTTACGGCGCCCTCCCTGAAAACCAGCGGGCCACGCACCAAAGTAACTTTAAGATCTTTTTTGTTCATTGCTTGAAAACGGGTGAGTTTAATATTTTTTGAGGACTGGTTTCTATAAAACAGCAAATAGTTAAATATTTTTCCCGGTACGCAGTTCTATTAGTTTTTCGAATTAAAGGTTTCTTTTTTCCAGAAACGTAAAGTTTTTAAAAGGCTGTGGCCATAAGCATAATGTGGCTTACTTTGCAAAATGGTCTTCACAGTAGACGAAGAATCATAGGGATATGAAGCCAACCCAATATCTGTCTTTTTTGTAGATTTCTTTTTAATTCCGAAATGTTTTATAAATTGAAGCAATGTTCTTTCGGTCTTCGTTTCCTCAATATTTCGCATTACATTGAAAAAAGATTTCATAAATAAAAGTGGGTGATAGATCATCCTCGTTAAATGGAATCCTATATAAGCTTTGAGCCTTAGGGAATTGAGCTCTTCCGCGTCCATATAATCGTTCCAGGATACGGCCTTGTTCATGTCCCCAACTGCTAAAAGATCAAGGAAATCCATTTCCTGGTTTTTCTTTTTAGCAACTTTCCATAATGGAGTACCCGGTAATGGAATAAATAAACCAAAAGCCACTTCATCAATCCCGCATTTAGCTAGTTCCTTGGCGTAATTTATAGTTTCTTGAACCTCGCTGCGAGTTTCTCCCGGAAGCCCAATAATAAAATACGCTGCCACTTTCAATCCCAAATTATGCGCCAAAGCCCCACAATCTTTTAGTTGAGCCAAGTCAAAATCTTTACCTTTCTCAATAATTTCTTTTAGGACTCTTTCTGATCCGGTTTCCGGGGCCAAAGTAACATGAAGGCAACCACTTTCCCTCATTTTGGTAAGCATTTCACTATCTGTCACACTCGCCCGAATTCCATTAGGGGTCTGCCATTTTATATTTAGGTCACGATCAAGAATTTCATCGCAAATTCCAATCAAACGCTCTTTATTTATGGTCATGTTATCGTCTTCAAAATGAAATTCATTTATTCCCCACTCTTTAAGGCAATATTCCATTTCATCGACAACATCCATTGGGGTTCTCGCTATCCATACTGTTCTTCTTGATTCGCAAAAGGTGCATCCGTATGGGCAACCTCTGGAGCTTAAAATTGAGGTCCACCTCCCTGAGGAAGGCCCATGTCCTTCTTGAGCCTGAATATAATTTTCCATCGGTAACAAATGTCGAGCTGGAAAAGGTATATTATCCTGATTTAAGTTTTTAATTCTTTTACTTGAATTTAATACAATAATGTTCCCAGATTTATCCCGAGTAGCCAACCCTGAAAGCTCGTTTAATTCTAACTTTCCATCCAAATAATTTACCAGTCCCAATAAGCTTTCTTCACCTTCTCCTATGGCTACAAAATCAACTTCTGGAACATTTTTTAGTATTTCATCATAAAGAGCAGAAGGGTGAGGACCCCCTAACACTATTTTCTTTTCAGGATATGCCTTGCGAATTTCCTGACACAGCACTTCGACCGCCGGGTAAGCAAAGGAAAACAAGTTAGAAATCCCCACCAAATTGGTGTCAGAATCAATTCTTCTGATAATTTCTGACACTTTTAACCCTCTTAAAAAAGACCCTTTTTCAAAAGAATTGATTTCATGTGGGTCTTCTCCTAATGCGTCAATGATTTGGACGGGATAGTCGTTTCCAATGAGGAAAGAAGCCAAATAGGCTACACCCAAGGGGGGAGTCAGGCCGGCTGCAACTTGACCCTTGCTGAAAATTTGCTGAGGGTTAATTAATGTCGTTTTTGTTCTCATATTTTGCAAATTAATTGCTCAAGTTCTTCCCGCATTATAGCATTGCATAATAAGCACTATTACATATATTATATGATTTATTTTGCTGTCGTATTAGGTTCTCTGAAGTTTTTTCTCAAACTGTCGATAATAATCAGACTCTCTAAACTTAACGGCTTAAGAAGTATTTTTCTTGATTAATTTGCTTATACTCCCTAAATTCCATACATAAATCTCTGGTCTTCATTTAACCCCTTCCTTTTAGAAGCAGGATCACAGAGACAGGATTATCGGAGGCAAATCTTGCAAATCACCCATTGCAGAAGAATTCCAAATGATTTTTAAAGCTGGATTGATCGGTTATGGATATTGGGGACCCATATTGCTGCGCAATTTCAGTTCTCATAGTGATGTTGAGATAAAAATAATTTGCGATCGAAACCCTTCCAAATTAGAAAGTGCCTTAACTATTTCGCCTTCAAGCCAAGTAAGCCAAAATGCTGAAAGTATATTTTCTGACCCTGATATTGATTTTGTAATTATCGCCACCCAAGGAAAATCACATTATGATCTGGTAAAAAAAGGGTTACTTTCAGGTAAACATATTTTTGTTGAAAAACCCTTCGCATTAAATTTAGAACAGGCCAAGGAACTGGTTGAAATAAATAAACAATGTGATTTACAAATAATGGTAGATCATACTTTTTTGTTTACCCCAGAGTATCAAGTCGTAAAAGAAATTATCCGTAATCAAGACCTGGGAAAATTATTTCATTTTCATTCGACAAGAGCAGATTTTGGAAGGTTTCAAAGCGATATAAATATTTTAGGGCACCTGATGTACCATGATGCTTATATTTTATTAGATCTTTTTGGTGAACAAAAACCTATAAACATAAAAGCCTCTGGAACAGCACATATCATTAATCCTTTGGAAGATACCGCAGTGGTCTCAATAATTTACCCAAATGGATTTAATGCGGACATTATTAACAATATGTTATGCCCAATAAAGGAACGTAAAATATTTATAGCTGGTGAAAAAGCCATTCTTCTTTGGGATGATATGGCTATAAACGGTAATAAGTTGAAACTTTATAATAATAAAATAGTTTCCTATGATAGTAAAAGTGGGAACTTAGAATACCCATCTAATAATTCAATTAAAACTTTGACGGTTTCCTCCAAACAAGCTATAGAAAATGAAGTAGACTATTTTATTTCCTGCCTGAAAGATGGTGATAAACCCAAGAATGATGAAAATGCGGGTTTACAAGTCATGCAATTTTTAGAAAATATTAATATCGCTATGCGCGCTTAAAGAGTAACAAACTAAAATATTGAGTAATTTGAAGTTAGACATAACCATACCGATTTTGAATGAAGAGTCCCGATTAGAGAGAGGTGTAACTAAAACTGTTGAGTTTCTCGAAAAAAGCGAAATTAAAAATTACTCCATCACCCTTGCGGACAATGGATCGACTGATAACACAGAAAAGTTAGCCACAAACTTGACCGAACGCTTCCCAGCAGTTAGGGCTCTTAAAGTGGACAGAAGAGGGGTGGGGTTGGCTTTAAAACAATCATGGGCCTCCTCGGATGCCGATTTAATTGGGTATATGGATGTAGATCTCGCTACTGATTTAAACCACATCTTAGAGGTCTACCAGATTTTTCAAAATAATGATGAAGTAGATATAATTAATGGATCCAGGCTTCTTCCTAATTCTCAAGTTTCAAATCGCTCAATACTACGAGGGATCACTTCTCGTGGATTTAACTTTCTTTTAAATACCATGCTTGATGTAAAGTTTTCTGATGGGATGTGTGGTTTTAAATTCCTAAAAAAAACTTCTTATGACAAAATTTTTCAATCAGGCTTGGAAAACGACGGGTGGTTTTTTTGCACCGAGCTTTTAGTTAAAGCTGAATGGATGGGAATGAGGATTTGTGAAATCCCCGTAAAGTGGGAAGATGATGATGACTCCAGAGTCCGACTGTTTAAAACAATCATGAGTTACTCTAAAGAAATTAAGCGTCTAAAACTACAGAAGGCTCAAAAATATTAAATGAGGGATGTTAAAAATTTTGATTTTGTTATTTTTGGCGGGGGAATATTCGGCTTGTTTGCCGCCAACCTTTTGGGGAAAAAAGGATTAAAAGTTTGCGTCGTCGAACTTGATAGTAAAGTTTTTGGCAGAGCCTCATGTATTAATCAAGCCCGAGTGCATCAAGGCTATCATTACCCCAGAAGTCTTTCGACGGCAATAACATCGGCCAAATATTTCAACCGATTTGTTAAAGATTTTGAGGCGGCAATAAATAACAAGTTTAAGAAAATTTATGCTATATCGAATCGTAGTTCCTTTACTTCCAATCGGCAATTTTTGAGGTTTTGTGAATTCTGCCATATACCAGCAAAACCTGTTGACCCATCTCTATATTTTAATCCTAAAACAGTGGAAGGAGCTTATGAAAGTGAGGAATTTGCGTTTGATCCTGGCTTGGTGAAAGAAATTCTACTTGAAAGAAATAAAAAATTTAAAAATATAACGTATTATTTCAATGAGCAATTAACTAACACTCATGAAGATAAACCTTATTTTAATTTAGAATTTACCAGCGGCTTAAAAATTAAATCGCAGGGAATTTTTAATTGTACTTACGCTAGTGTGAACCAAATTTTAGATTTGTTCGGATTTGATTTATTCGATATAAAATATGAAATCTGTGAGGTTGCTTTGTGTAGCGTAGATCCAAAAATGCAGAACTTAGGGATCACTATGATGGATGGGCCTTTTTTCTCAATTATGCCTTATGGAAAAAATGTCTTACACACTCTTACCGCTGTTGAGTTTACTCCTCGAAGAACATCTGAAAATCAACTACCTCATTTTTCATGCCAGGATTCTGTTGCTGATTGTGCTCCAAATATTCTTCAAAATTGTAATACATGCCCCTCCAAACCAAAATCTTCATATAAAGATATGTGGCAACTGGCATTTAAATATTTAAAACCTGAGTTTAAGGTTGACTACAAAGGCTCGCTATTTGCCATTAAACCTATTTTAAAGTTTTCTGAAATGGATGATTCTCGCCCAACTATTGTCCAAACCTATTCAGAAAATCCTAAATTTATTACCGTCCTTTCTGGAAAAGCCAATGCCATCTATGAACTGGAGCAAATAACAAATGCAATATAAAGAAAAGGGGTACATATCCCTAGTTTGCTACTTAAGTAATGATGCCGATGTAATAGAACCTTTCCTGCAGGAAATAATGCCTCTAATCAGGGAAACTTTCGAAAACTATCAATTGGTATTTGTGGATGATTTTTCGTCTGACAAGACTTTTGAAACAACTGTAAAAGCGTTGGAAGAAATAAATGTTCCTGGGTCCGTTCTTCGTCTATCCCAAAAACATGGAAGCGAAAGAGGCATCCTGGCAGGATTAGATAAAGCTGTGGGAGACTTTATTATTGAATTTAGCTGCCCTGTTATAGATTTTCCTTTGAACCTTATCAGCCAGTCATTCGAAGCTATTAAATCTGGCAAAGATATTGCGGTGATTCATCCCGAAAATCCTTCAAACTTCACCACAAAATTTTATTACTTTTTATTTAACAAACTATCTTATTTGAATGAACCTCTAGCTACCGAGCGAGTTTTAGTAATGACTCGTCGAGCTTTAAATTCTATTCTTAGTATTGATGAACGGATTCGGTATAAAAAAGCTCTTTTATCTTTAGCTGGTTTTCCTAAAAAGAATATTCCTTACAAACCAACTAATAATAACTATGTTGATAAAAGATCCTTCTCAGAAAAAATATTATCTGCATTTGAAAATTTTGCTTCCTATACCTCCATTGGATCCAGGGCTCCTATTTTCCTTTCTGCAATATTTTTAATGGTTTCAATGGTGATAGGAGTCTGGGTTACCTACAATTATTTTTTTCTGGAAAATGTCGCTGGGGTAGGGTGGGTAAGTATAATGGGCTTTATGTCAATATCATTTTCAGGATTGTTTTTTCTGCTAGGAATTTTAAGTGAATATGTAACTAAAATTCTCAGAGAAATTGTAAACATCCCTATTTATACTATTGGGCAGACATATACCAGTTCCAGCTCAAATGAAGAGGATCAAACGCCCTCTCCCTAACAATAATGAGTGGTAGTCATAGGAGGAACCATGGGGTGCTACGATCAGACGGTGCTCCTTGGTCTTCATGCCCCGAGAAGGTGGCGGAGGGAGTAGGATTCGAACCCACGGAACTTTCGTTCAACGGTTTTCAAGACCGCCGCCTTAAACCACTCGGCCATCCCTCCTGAATATTTGGACTGCGCTTATATTTATCTACTTGTAGAAAAAAGTCAAGCGCGCTATTTTCAAGGATTAAGCTTTATAAATCAAGTAGAACTCTGTATCAAGGGGATAAAACCTCACGCCCCTGTAAATAAGGTCGTATGGCTTCTGGAACGGTTACCGTTGCATCCGCGTTTTGATAATTTTCCAATATCGCCACAAACAATCTACCCGCTGCGAGACCTGATCCATTCAACGTGTGAACAAATTCCGGTTTTCCTCCCGTTTTCTTTTTGCATCGTATTTTCGCTCGGCGTGCTTGGTAATTTCCAAAATTGGAACAGGACGATATTTCTCGATAAGTATTCTGACTTGGCAACCAAACTTCCAGGTCATAAGTTTTCGCTGCTGAAAATCCTAAGTCCCCCACACATAACTCCATGACTCTATAATGTAAATTTAATTTCTTTAAAATTGATTCTGCATCTTCCACCAGTTTCTCCAGTTCCTTTTCTGAGTCATCGGGCTTGGAAAATTTTACCAATTCTACTTTGTCAAACTGGTGTTGCCGAATTAATCCTTGAGTATCTTTCCCATAGGATCCGGCCTCACGGCGGAAACAGGGAGTATAAGCGGTATAACAAATTGGCAAAGATTCTTCTTCAAGAATTTCATCCCTATGAAAATTTGTCACTGGAACCTCTGCTGTCGGAATAAGAAAAAGTGGATCATTTTTCATAGCAAAGAGTTCTTCTCCAAACTTAGGCAATTGGCCTGTGCCCAGTAAGCTTTCTTCGTTGACCAGAAAAGGCGGGTAAAGTTCTTCATATCCGTTTTCCTGAGTCTGAACGTCAACCATGAAGTTAATCAAACCCCTTAGCAAAGCGGCACCCATGCCTCGGTAAACAGCAAACCTCGCTCCAGATATTTTTGCGGCCCGCTTTAAATCTATCAGTCCAAGCTTTTCACCTAGCTCAACATGGTTAAGAGGTTCTCCTGTTAAACCAGGCTTGGTTCCCCATTCTCGAACAAACCTATTGCTGGACTCATTAATACCATCTCGAATTTTTTCATCTGGTAAATTGGGAATGCCCAGTAGTTTTTCGTGGATGATAGTTTCTAACCCTTCGATTTTTTCATCTAATTCTTTTATGAAAACATTCAGGTTTTTTACCTCATCCATCTGCTTGGATGCATCTTGTCCTTGCTGTTTCAGTTTTCCAATTTCTGCAGAAAGTTTCTTTTTTTTACTTTTGAGTTGTTCCGATTCCTGAAGACCTTCTCGTCTTTCTTCTTCCAGCCGCAACAAGTCGTCTAAATCAGGAAATTTTCCATTGCGGCGTTCGAGTCCTTTTTTTACAACCTGAATATTTTCTCGGATAAATTTTATATCTAACATTATCTTTTCTTTTCGATCCTTTTTTCTATTCCGACTAACTTCATTTTTAGTATTGCAGGGTAAGTATATCGCCCTTCTAAAGACTTGAAACGTTTATAAGCATCTTTAAGGTGACCCTCTTCTTCCAAACAAGATGCCACCACAAAGTCCATTTCTGATTTGAATCGACTATTGGAATAATCCAAATTAAAATGCCTGTACTGCTGTCTAGCTTCTGGACAACGGTTAAGAGCATAAAGAATTTCTATGATCTTGAATTTTGTTTCCTCAGCCCAAGGACTTTTTGGGTAATTTTCGAGAAGGATCTGTAGTTCCACCAAAGCTTGTTCATAATTTTGTTTTTTATAATAAATGGAAGCAATTCTATATTGGTGACCACCATCAAAATTTTCTTTTTTGTAAAAATTAATCAGATTCTGATATTCAATGATTGCCTGATCGTAATCCTTTAAACCAAATTCTGCTATTTCTGCAATGTATTTCTGCGCATCATAACTGAACGGTCCCTGCCGGTTCATTTGCCGAACTTCCTGAAAATAATTGAGAGCCCGGGCACCGTTATCCAAACTGAAATGATGTATTTCACCCATTCTAAAAAGAGCTTCTTCGGCTTTTGGTCCCGAAGGGTGCTTTTTTAAAACTTCGTTTAATAATTCGAGCGCGCTGTGGTTATGTCCTTGAATCCATTCTTCATTGGCTTTATCAATTAACGGATCATTTTGTTCGCCGCAGGAAACCAGAATAAACAGGGCAGAAAAAAGAATAGATGATATTAGGGCGGGGGAAACTTTTTTATACATATTCCAAAAAGCGATACCTCAGTTTGTTTTACTCAACCAGTTTTTCAACACTCACAACGTGATTCGATTCGCCGGTTCCAACCAGTCTAACTCCCTGGGTGTTACGACCAATAACAGAAATCTCATTGACCTTCATTCGAACAATATTTCCATCAGAAGTGATAACCAAAAGCTCATCGCTTTCGGTTACTTGCTGGATGCCCACAACCGTACCAATTTTTTCATTGCATCGAATAGTCATGACTCCCAGCCCACCGCGTCCCTGAACAGGATATTCTTCCAACTGAGTTCTTTTTCCGTAACCATTAGAAGTTACAGTAAGAAGCATATTACCAGGATGCACGATTTCAGCGCCAACAACGAGATCCTCTGCCTTCAATCGAATTCCCCTCACCCCTCTTCCCGTTCGACCAATGGGGCGAGCTTCTTTTTCAGAAAAACGAATCGAAAATCCTTTTGCAGTTGCCAACAAAATATCGCTTTCTCCATCACACAGTTCGGCACCAATCAGCCGATCTCCGTCATCAATGGTTAGCCCGATAACCCCTCCCTGCCTGGGTTTGCTGTATGCCATCAACGAGGTTTTCTTTACGATTCCACGTTCCGTGGCAACCATTACGAATTTATCCTCTTCAAACTCTCGAACAGACAAAATACTGGCAATCGTTTCACCTGGCTGCAAGTTCAACAGGTTGGCAATGGACTTTCCTTTCGCAATCCGACTCGCATCTGGAATAGCAAAAACACGCAGCCAATGAACCTTGCCTAAACTGGTAAACACGAGGAGATGACTCAGAGTAGAAGCAATGAAAAGTTTTTCAACAACATCCTCTTCTTTAAGGTCCATTCCACGAATTCCTTTACCCCCACGCCGTTGAGCCCTATAGTTATCAACTGAATGCCGTTTGATATATCCGCTACGGGTATAAACCACCACAGTATCTTCATCGGCAATCAGGTCTTCTATAAGAAGATCGCCTTCATCTGTTTCCGCGATTTCTGTTCTTCGTTTCTCGCTATACTTGGTCTTTATTTCGATCAATTCTTCTCGTATGATTTTTAATTTAACTTCTTCATTAGCCAAGATATAAATATATTCTTCAATTTTTTTGCGAATCTCTTCTAATTCATCAACAATTTTCTGTCGTTCTAATCCCGTCAAGCGTTGCAAGCGCATTTCTAGAATCGCTTTTGCCTGAACTTCCGAGAGGGCGAATGTAGACATCAGACCTTCCCGAGCAGAAACAGGGTCTTGCGCGTTACGGATTAGCTTCACCACTTCATCCAGGTTGTCCAGAGCGATTTTTAAACCCTCTAGAACATGTTCCTTTTCTCTGGCTTTTTTAAGATCATATTCTGTTCGAAGAGTGACCACTTCTTTTCGGAACAAAACGAAGTAGCGCAAAAATTCTTTCAGATTTAAAACTCTAGGTTGTTGGTTAACCAACGCAAGAAGAATAACCCCAAAGGTGTCCTGAAGCTGGGTATTTTTATAAAGGGTATTCAACACAACTTGCCCCATCGTGCCCTTCTTTAGCTCAACAACAACACGAATCCCATCGCGGTCTGACTCATCTCTTAAATCTGAAATTCCTTCCAGTTTTTTATCTCTCACTAGTTCCGCTATTTTTTCAACCAAGCGAGCTTTGTTAACCTGAAAAGGCAACTCTCTAATTACAATTCTTTCCCGGTCTCCTTTTTCCATTGTTTCAATTTCCGCACGACCTCTTACGCGGATTATTCCACGCCCCGTTTTGTAGGCAGAAACGATCCCGTTTCTCCCTTGAATAATTCCGTGGGTGGGAAAATCAGGACCTTTAACAATTTGTAAAAGATCATCGATCGAACATTCTGGCTCTTCAATAACATGAATGGCCGCATCGACAACCTCCACCAAATTATGCGGCGGAATATTAGTAGCCATACCTACGGCAATTCCCGATGATCCGTTAACTAAAAGATTAGGAAAGCTGGCTGGAAGAACAGAGGGTTCTTTCGTTGACTCATCGTAGTTCGGAACGAATTGAACGGTTTCTTTTTCAAGGTCACGTAATAACTCGCCCGTAATTTCCTGCATACGGATTTCAGTATAACGCATCGCGGCGGCCGAGTCTCCGTCAATGGAACCGAAGTTACCTTGACCGTCTATCAGTGGATTTCTTAGAGAAAACTCCTGAGCTAGGCGAACAATAGTGTCATAAACAGCTTGATCACCATGGGGATGATATTTACCAATAACATCACCAACGATTCGCGCTGATTTTTTATAAGGTTTATTAAAAACGTTTCCTGTTTCATGCATGGCAAACAAAACGCGGCGATGTACCGGTTTCAAACCATCTCTGATATCGGGGAGAGCACGACCAATAATTACGCTCATCGCGTAATCGAGGTATGCACTTTTCATTTCATCATCAATGTTTATCGGGTCAATCGTTTCCGGCATCAACTTGCCTTTCAAATAAAAATTTTAAAAACTAATTATTAAACATCCAGGTTTCTTGCTTGCAACGCGTTTTTCTGGATGAAGTCTCTGCGCGGTTCTACTTCTTCACCCATTAAGGTAGTAAATAAATCTTCAGAGGCAACCAAGTCATCTGCGCGGACCTGCAAAAGCACCCTTACTTCCGGATCCATTGTTGTTTCCCATAGTTGCTCAGGGTTCATTTCACCCAAACCTTTATAACGCTGGATGTATATACCCTTTTTTGCCATCTCCAAAACGGCCTGTAATAAACCATGCTTAGAGTCTACAGAGGTACTTTCTCCGTTGTTGTGTAATATAAACGGAGGGTAGTCTTTAGCTTTAATGGGTTTATATATTTCCATAATATTTTGAATGATTACAGATTCAATAAACTCAGGGTTCAATTTGATTTCAAAATCACGACCATTATTAGAACCGAAAAATATAACATTATAGGCTTTGCTGTCTTCGTTGAAACCTATTGAAATAGCAACATCCTTTAATTCTTTATTTAGGTCTACCCTCTCGAACTCGTGGGTCGTCTTTATTGCTGAGTGATCATCTTTTTTTTCGCTTACCTCAATAAGAAATTCTTTTAATCTGCTTTTCTTATCTGCATCAAGGTTAATACTATCTTTAAATTTGATTGGAATATTTAAATATTCCTTTTTATATTCAAATTTATTCTTGTTTTCTTCATCTATCAACCCATCAAGAATTTGAATAACCGCCGCGAGAATATGCTCTAGCTTTTCAAAATCGCTTCGCTCAATATTCAGGTTAATCAAAACATTTAAAAAGGCTTTAGGAATATTATTTTTAATAACACGACTAAAACATTCCTCAAACTTAAAAAGATTATTAATTAAAAGTTTTAAATCGGGACCAGAAATTTTTTCGTCGCTTTGACTATTAGATATTTCCAAATTTTCTGTTCCCTGATCCATTAAGTATTGGAATAAGAGTTTTTCATCTTTTAAATAATTTTCTTTTTTGCCTTTTTTAATTTTATAAAGCGGTGGTTGTGCAATATACAAATAACCGTTTTCAATAAGTTGCGGCATTTGACGGAAAAAAAACGTTAAGAGCAATGTTCTAATATGAGAACCATCGACATCAGCATCAGTCATAATTATTACTTTGTGATAGCGGAGCTTCTCAACTTTAAAGTCGGTTCCAATTCCAGTTCCAAGCGCAGTAATTAAGGTTCTAATTTCTTGATTGCCAATCATTTTTTCTGCTCTGGCTTTTTCTACATTCAAAATTTTCCCGCGCATTGGTAAAATTGCTTGGCTTTTGCGATTCCTACCTTGTTTTGCTGACCCTCCAGCGGAATCTCCCTCTACAATATAAAGTTCAGAAAGGGCGGGGTCTTTTTCAGAACAATCGGCTAGTTTTCCCGGGAGAGAGCTTACTTCCAACGCGCTTTTTCTTCTTACCAGGTCTTTGGCTTTTTTTGCCGCTTCTCTTGCTTGGGCAGCACCAATTACTTTGGAAACAATTTTTTTGGCAACAGCGGGTTGCTCTTCAAAAAATTGTCCTAATTTTTCATTTACTATTTGCTCAACTATTCCCTTAACATCTGTGTTTCCAAGTTTTCCTTTTGTTTGACCTTCAAATTGGGGTTCTGGAATTTTTATACTTAAAACAAGTATGAGACCTTCTCTCACATCATCACCTGTCAAACTTACATTGGTGTTTTTAAGCATATTGTTCTGAGTTGCATAACTATTTATCGTTCTTGTCAACGCCGACCTAAACCCACTTAGATGAGTACCCCCGTCTCTGGTATTCACATTATTAACAAAGGTAAACATTTCTTCTGCATAACTGTCGTTATATTGCATTGCCACCTGAAGGTCGCAATCATCTTTATCTCTTTCAATATAAATAGGGTCTGGATGAAGAATTTTTTTGTTTTTCCCTAAATGTTCTATAAAAGAAACAATTCCTCCCTCAAAAATAAATTCATTGTCTTTACCATCTCTTTCATCATGAATATGTATTTTTAAGCCTTTATTAAGAAAAGCCAGCTCTCTCAATCGATTAGATAAAATTTCAAACCTAAAATTCAAGTCTTCAAAAATTTCAGCATCTGCTTTGAATCTAATTCGGGTGCCGGTAGAGTTTGTTTCTCCTATAACTTCAAGAGGGGAAACCGGTTTTCCTTTTTTATATTCCTGAGTATGAATTTTTCCTTCTGTTTTTATTTCAAGCTGTAACGTTTCTGACAAAGCATTTACAACGGATACACCAACTCCATGCAACCCTGCTGAAACTTTATAAGTATCTTTATCAAATTTTCCTCCAGCATGAAGAACGGTCATTACAACTTCAGCTGCTGACACATTCCTATCTGAATGCATCCCAACAGGTATCCCTCTACCATCGTCCGATACGGTGACTGTTCCATCAATATGAAGAATGACCTCTATTGTATTACAAAACCCCGAAATAGCTTCATCTACGCTGTTATCAACCAGCTCAAATATTAAATGATGCAAACCATCAATACCTGTCCCACCAATATACATTGCGGGTCTTTTTCTAACGGCTTCGAGGCCTTCTAGAATTTTTATATTTGAAGAGTCGTATACTTTTTTTTCTGATGATTCCATATTTACCTGGTTATTACTTTAACTAATAAAAAAGAACCCGTTATTAAATAGTAATAGTAGTAGGGCCTGAAAGTATGTGGAAAAACGATCTAAATTCCCAATTTAAAAGGTAGATTTTGTAGAAGAAGTTGTTATTAAAAGTGCTGCATTTTTAGCAAAGGTGGGGAAAACTTTTACTGTTTGAATTATACCTTATTTTAACTGTTTTTATAACCTGTTTTTGACATGTTTTATACAGGTTTTCCTTCTTCTATAAGGCTCAAAATCTCACGGATTGAAGCTTTTAAATCGTTGTTTTTTTTGATACTATTTGATATCTTTTTGTAGGAGAAAATAACCGTTGTGTGATCCTTACCCCCAAACTGTCTTCCTATTTCAGGAAGTGATGATTTTGTGTGTTCTCGGCATAAATACATGGCTATTTGACGAGTTGAAGAAATCTCTCGGGTACGCCTTTTTGACTTAATATCTGACACCTTTATATCGTAGTAAGAAGCCACTGTTTTAAGAATGTTTTGAACTGTGTAGTTCTTTGTTTTATCAAATGTAAAGTTTTTTAAGACTTCCTTCGTGAGTTCTAAATTGAGTTCCCGATGCGTGAATGAAGAATAAGCTATGATTCTCAACAAAAACCCTTCAAGCTCACGAATATTTGATTTGATATTGCTGGCAATGAATATAGCAACATCTTGTGGGATAGTTTTTTTATGGGTTTCGGCTTTTTTATATAAGATCGCAACCTTGGTCTCAAGGTCGGGAGTATTAATATCAGCAATTAACCCTGACTCAAACCTGGACCTCAAGCGTTCCTCCATTTTGTGAATATCTTTTGGATACCTATCGCTTGAGATAACAACCTGCTTATGTGATTCATAAAGGGTGTTAAAAGTATAGAAAAATTCCTCTTGGGTCCTTTCTTTTCCAGCAATAAACTGGATATCATCAATCAACAAAACATCAAGAGGCCTATATCTTTTTCTGAAATAAGGCATTTTATCTTTTTTGATTGATTCA
>ENA-OREN01002335-OREN01002335.1-marine-metagenome-genome-assembly--contig:-NODE-2335-length-19517-cov-2.971553_pt1 | contig 19517 bp, 16 predicted proteins | sample MGYA00248624_ERZ508555 | MGnify/ENA primary metagenome ERZ508555 (study PRJEB26222, sample SAMN06267773) | marine metagenome | isolation source: Saanich Inlet, British Columbia, Canada | place...
TTACGTTCACTTCCGCAACGTATCGGCTCCGAACCCTGAAGATTTCCACGAAGAATTCATCAACACGGGTCATGTCGACATGTATCGTGCGATGAAGGCCTACAACGATAACGGCTACGACAGCTTCTTCATCGATGACCACGTACCGCACACTCACCAGGACACCCAATGGGGTCACCGTGGTCGAGCGTTCGCAAATGGTTACATCCAAGCGATGATCGAAGCCGTAACAAAGCAGGGTTAGTCGGGTGGGGCGGATATTCGCCCCTTCCAAAACATTCAGATTTGAAGATTTCTAAAATCAAGATTCTCCGTTAAGAAAGAGCAATACGATTAGCAAGCTATTCAGCCCCATCGAACTTCGAGGGGTGACAATTCCAAACCGAGTGTTCTATTCACCGATGTGTGAGTATTCGTGTGGTACTGACGGGCTTCCTGCCAGCTGGCACATGGTTCACCTCGGTGCGAGAGCGGTTGGTGGCACAGGGCTTGTGATGGCTGAGGCCACGGCGGTAGATCCTGTTGGAAGACTCACACCTGGCTGCCCGGGTATCTGGTCCGATGCTCACATTGACGCATGGCGACCGATTACAGAGTTCATCACCAGTCAGGGTTCTGTTCCTGCTATCCAGATCGCTCATGGAGGTCGTAAGGCGGGGCACTCACTTCCGTGGGAGGGTCACCTCACTCTTGGATTGGACGAAGGCGGCTGGGAAGTTTTGGCTCCTAGCGCTATTCCTTTCAGCGATAAATTCGCTACTCCAAAGGAAATGACAAAAGCCGAAATCGCAGAGGCTACTCAACAGTTTGTTGATGGTGCTCTTCGTTCGTTGGAAGCTGGCTTCAAGGTAGTCGAGCTTCACTTTGCTCATGGCTATCTCGCCAGTTCGTTCTTGTCGCCGTTGTCGAACACTCGAACTGATGAATACGGCGGATCGCTCGAGAATCGCAGCCGATTCGTGATAGACACTATCAAGGCAATCAGAAAAGAAATTCCTGAATCGGCTCCGTTGGTTGTGCGGATTTCTTCTTCAGAATATGTTGAGGGTGGATTCGGGATTGAGGACGCAGTTCAGCTTTCGAAATGGATGAAAGATGCTGGCGTTGATCTCGTTGATGCTTCTGCTGGTGGAAACAACGTGAACCAGGTGTTGGAACTCAAACCTGGGTACCAGGTGCCATTTGCTGATGCGATTCGTAATCAGGCAGGAATCATGACTGGTGCCGTTGGTCTGATCACTGAAGCGAAGCAAGCAGAAGAAATCATTGAATCTGGGAAAGCTGATGCGGTGTTCATCGGACGAGAGATGATGAGGAATCCGTACTGGGCGTTGTACGCACAGGCGCAGCTCGATGGTAAATCTGAGCACTGGCCTGTTCAGTACAAGCCTGCTTCGATGGACTTTTCCTACACAGGGCCTTCTGGAAATAGCTAGTTGAACTAGCCGTGATTCGATCGGTTTAAAAACGAAACAAGGCATCGAAATTTCGGTGCCTTGTTTTTGTTAACTCACTGAATGATGAGTGCCTTTATGACGACGAATCTTTTAGCTCTACCGATAGTGGAATATTTCGGCAGTTTCTGTATGAGCTGCACCTTCAATAGCTCCGCCAATTATCAGCACATCGCCGTTCTGTAAAAGTGTGGCAGTGTGCTGTTGCCGAGCCGTTCCCAAGCTCTCGGAAATTCTGAACGTTCCGGCGACCGGATCGTAAATTTCAGTCGAGTCAAGATAAAGGGAGCCTCCTGCAACCAGCACTTGACCAGTTGAAAGCACCGTGACTGTGCTCGCTCGGTGTTTGAAATTCATGGTTCCCGTTTCGACGGAAGTTTGGGTGGCCGGATCGTAGAGTTCGGTCGAAGTTGGTCTGCCGCCAAGGATTAGAATCTTGCCGTTCGCCAACAACGGTGCGCCTGTCCACCACAGACTTGTTGTTCGCGGTTCGAGTATGGTTCCAGCAGGGCTGAAAGTTTCCATTATTGGGTCGAAGAGTTCCACTGACAGCTCGCCTCCGCTCGAATCTTCAGAGATTCCTCCGAAGATAAGCACTTCGCCATTCGGCAGCATTGTTGATGTGAGCATAGATCGGGCGGTCGCAAGGCTGCCTATCACGCTGAACGTGCCTGTGACTGGATCATAAATCTCGGACACTGCCACTTTGTTGCCGTACCAGTAATTGTCAACGCCTCCTGCGATTAGTACTCGACCATCGTTCAAGAGCATGGCAGTGTGCGCACAGCGACCTACAGAGAGGCTTCCAGTTGTGCTGAACGTACCTGTTGCTGGGTCATATATTTCAGCGGTCGACAACGCGAGTGCGCCGCCGACTACAAGGACTCTGCCATCGGCCATAACTGTTGCTGTTGGGTAAGAACCGTGAGACTTAGAAATGTTGCCTGTGGCGCTGAACGTGCCTGTGGCCGGGTCGTATACCTCTACTAACTTCGAGTACGGTCCCAAATGTGTCGCATAGATTCCAATGACCATGACTTTGCCGTTATTCATCAGAGTAGCAGCGTGATCGCGTTGCGAAGCGACCATGCTTCCCACTGGGTCCCAAACCGGAGATGGAGTCGGGACAGTCGTAGGAGTAGGAGTGATTGTCGGCACAGGTGTTGAGGTCGGCGGAATATATGCAATTACCGGCATTGAATCGCTGGATTCACCACCTTGATCGACTCTTACTCGCAGGGTGACAGTGAAATTTCCGGGCTCTGAGTATGTGTGCGTAGCGAGGATGTCGCCGGTTTTCTGAATTACCGTTGCAGGAACGAAACCTGATCCATCGCCCCAATCGATAACGGCCATCATCGAGCGTCCGGAGGGCGGCACTGATGACTTAGCGTTTACGAGTTGTACGAGCTCTCCGACAATCGATACTTGAGGAGTTATGTGCCCGATACTAACGACCGGATATGGATCTTTTGATAAGACTGTTGACTGGATGGGTGTCGGGGTCGGTTCTTGTGCGCTGACGAGTGATTCAGTCGAAGGTACGGGCAGCGTTGTGGGGGTAGGTTCGAGACTTTCGACCGAGATTGAAACGGGATCGTCGATAGCTGGCGGTGAGGTCGGATTGAGAGAGGAGTCGGGCTTGGGGACTGCTACGACGAGTGGGTGCGGAGTTGGAGTTGCGTCGCTGGATCGCACTATCAGCTTTGATTGCGGGGTAGCAGTTTCAGTGATCGGGTTTGAGGTTGCCGCACCTTCTGATGTTTTTACCGATACATCCACTGCTTGCGCTGCTGCTCGTGCTGACTGGGCGGAAGAGGTTGGTTCTACAGGATCAGTAGTGATGATCGGCAGGGTGGATATTTGCGACCCTGAGGCAGGTGTTTCATTCAAAATCGCCTGCTGGGTAGGTGCCACAAATCGTGTGCTCGTTGCGATTTCTGTTTCGCAAGCAAGGTTCACCACGCTTAGTGAGACTAAGGCGAGGAATACAAATATGGCACGATTATTTTTCATGGCAATATCTGAGTAAATTTTACATTTTCGACCATCTTAAATGTTGGTAGTGCTGGAGGGATGAAAGGGTGAACTTAGATCGATCGACTCACAGTGGTCATGACTGGCTGATCATTTCAGGTTGCTGCCGCCGTGAGCGTTTTGGGGTTGGGTGAAGGGTTGTCGATAAACAATCCGCGCTACCGATCCTTGGTTAGGTACCCTCGATCACCAATCTTCAGAGACTGGATTCAGACATTCACAAGCTCTGGAGATACGACGATGGACATTCAACTACCGATGATTGCTGGGGTGCTTTCCACAGTGCTGTTCGCAGCGGGTACATTACCCATGGTGCTGAAGGCATGTGTGACGAAAGACTTGGCTTCCTACAGCTTCACCAATTTATTGATGGCCAACATTGGAAATATGGTGCATGCAATCTACGTTTTCAACTTGCCACCCGGGCCTATCTGGATATTGCACGCCTTCTATATCGCAACTACGGCATTGATGTTTGTGCTCTACCTTCGGTATGGTCGCAGGCCTGCAGCGCTACAGGTTCCGGCAGGTATAGCTGAATCAGCTTGATTAGTCGTTCTTTGACAAGATCGAAATCGAGGATGGGCAGTTCACGGTGACGTACAGATTGCCAATAAACAAAACCGCCGCCCCCGGTGAGGAGACGACGGTTTTGTCTTTAGTACGTTCTGGTGGAGCTGCGGGGAATCGAACCCCGGACCTCGTCATTGCGAACGACGCGCTCTCCCAACTGAGCTACAGCCCCGTTACTAGAATTTTGACTGTTCAAATGGTGATGTTGAACATGTGTTTGATTCGGTGCGGAACGGCTTCAGACTAGCAAATCTGTAATGAGAAATCCCACGTTGGTGTGATTCTTCAATGAATATGGTGCTAGTATTCCGCCGGTTCAACAGGATTCAGGCGCCTATACAAGCTCCGGAGCTGGTAGCTACCCAAGACGCTGATTTGATCGCATTGTGAGGTTCGAGTTGCTTAAGCACTTTCAGGTGCCAGATGACATCGCCGTTAGGGTTGATGTAGACAAACTACGATCTGCTACCGAGCAGATTTTCATGAAGTGTGGCGTTCCAGAGTCAGAGGCCAAGCTTGGTGCTGATGTTCTGATATTCGCCGACCAGAGTGGTATTGATACTCACGGCGTTTCGAACATGCTTCGTTCGTACGTTTCGGGCTATAACTCGGACGTTTTGAACCCGACTCCAAATATGAAGATAGTGAAGGAAACCCCTTCGACTGCGACTATCGATGGTGATGGTGGTCTTGGATTGATGATCGCTCCAAAGGCGATGGAGATTGCGATAGAGAAGGCCAAAGCTGTTGGGACGGGTGTTGTTGCTGTGCGGAACTCGGGTCACCTGGGTGCTGCCGGATATCACGCCATGCTGGCAGCCGAGAAGGACATGATCGGCTGGTGTATGACAGCCGGTGGTAAGTCGATGGTTCCTACTTACGGTGCTGAGCCTCAGTTGGGAACGAACCCGATTGCGTTTGCTGCACCTGGCAAGAACGAGCCAACATTTATGTTTGATGCGGCGATGACTTCTATTGCTGGTAACAAGATTGGTCTTGCGGCTCGAATGGGCAAAGATATGTCGCCGGGTTGGGTCGCTAATGACGACGGAACCCCCGATATGGACGGTGGTCAGTTCACCACTCTAGACCTGAACACTACGCGCATGCAGTTGCCTATGGGTTCAACTCGTGAGCTTGGTTCTCACAAGGGATACAGCCTTGCTGTGATGGTCGACATTCTGTGTGGGCAGCTTTCGTTTGCACCGGGATTCGGAACTCTTTCACAGGAGCGCCGTGCGCACTTTGTTGCTGCTTACTCAGTCGATGCATTTGGTGATGTCGATGAGTTCAAGGCGAACATGGATGGCATGGTGAGCGGTTTAGCCGCTACGAAGCCTATGCCGGGGCACGATCGTGTTCTTTACGCTGGTTTGCCTGAGCACGAGACTCGGATCGAACGAGGGGAAAACGGTGTTCCGTTGCACCCTGAGGTTGTCGATTGGTTCCGCGACATTTGCGGTGAATTTGAGCTTGATTTCAACTTGGCGTAGGGCTTAGCTGTTTCAGGTTGGCTGATTGTTCGCTGAATTGTGCCGATGAGGCTGGCCGACGTGATTGCCACGTCGTCGGACTCCTCGCAATGACAGTGCGGACGCGAAGGCTTAGCTGAATACGCTGAAATAAGAATCGAAAAAACGGGCCGCATCGACTGTCTTACCGACACGATGCGGTCCTTTCGCGTGTGGCGCCCAAATGGTTTCACCGTCGTCACGATCACTGGTTCGTTTGACGATTGCGGTGCCGTTTTCGTATTCGCATATCGAATCGTCGAAGAGGGTTACGGCTGCGAGCGGGTCGTGGAAGCGTAGTTCGTCTCTAGCTGAGAACCAGACTTCCGACATTTCGTAGACGGGTTTAAGCAGCGGGTGCTGGAAATATTCTTTGACTTCCTTGGAATCCATCGAGACTTGGTGTGTTACGTCGAGTCCGATTGATGTGTGAGCGGGGGCTTGAGTCGTGTAGACGACGTGTGCGGCGGCAGGATCGCAGTGTGCGTTCCATTCGGAAGTTGGAAGATCTTCGCTGTCGGAAAATCTGCCGATCATCATGTGGAGCGATTTTAGAAGGGCTGCTGTGTCGGGGTGCTCTTTGAATAGGCGTGCGACGTTGGTCATGGGTCCGACGGCAAGGAGAACTACTTCGTTGGGGTTGTTGCGGATTGTTTCGGCCATGAACTGGACAGCATCGGTGCGTTCAAAGCTGGAATCGTGCTGCCAGTTGGGGAGGACCGATGTTTGCGGGACTTCCGGCTGACGAGTTGGGCCATCGAGTCGATTTTCGTTGCCGGGGATGATCGGAATGTTTTTATCTGCGGTATTGCAAATGGCGCTGACTAGCTTTGCTCGTTCTACTGGCTGCCCTGAGACAGTTGTGATGCCGAGAAGGTCGCAGCGTGGTTGTGCGAGCAGGTAAGCGAGTGCGACGGCGTCATCGATATCAGAACCAATATCGGTGTCGAAGATTACTTTGATGGATTCGGTGTTCAATTGATTCTCGTTCGTCGCAGCGTTGTTATTTCGAACGAAGGTTGCGTCGGCGGCGTCTGGGTGGCGATTTTTCTGCGGTGATTTCTTCTAGTTCGATCTTGCCGAAAATTTCGTTTTCGTTTTCGAAATTCTTGGGTCGATTTGGTGTGCGTTCATCTTCGTAGTAGACGTCGCGAGCCAAGCCTAGAACCGTTTTGAATTCGGTTGGTAGGGTGTTTTCTACGATTTGCAGAGATGCGATTTGCTCGTCGGGGGTGAGGGCTGCGAAGCCGCCGACGGCCTGAGCCATCATGTCGAGAGATAGGGCATCGACGATTCTTAGGAAATGAGATTGGGTGCTTTTTTCGGCGCCGGCTCGTTCTTGTACTGAACCAAGGATTCCGAGGGTGCCTGCGCCCAGGTTTGGGCTGTCGGCTGGAATGATTCGATTCAGCATATGGACGAGTGTGACTTTGTCAGATCCGGTTAGCGAACCGTCTTGGTTTGGCATAGTTCAGAAACGAGGTTGAGATTGATTACGCAGTGTGGAGTAAAAGGTTGAGTTTTACGGTGATGGTTACCGTACGAGGTGTTGAGCGAGATTGGAAGATACTACGGGCATAGAAGATGATGCATTACGTTGTGTGTCGTGTCGTCACAGGAGGATTGTTGATGGCGAAGGTTTCTGTTGCGAGTGTTCGTAATGTTCAGGTTCGCGTAGCGGCTGGCGATCACGAATGGATTGCCGATGAGCCACCTGAGATCGGTGATGGGGCTGGTCCGGGACCGTACGATTTGTTGTTGGGGGCGTTGGGTTCCTGCATGACTATGACTTTGCTTCTGTATTCAAAGCGCAAAGAATGGCCGCTCGAGAAAGTTGAAGTAGATATCCAACATGATCGAGTGCATGCTGACGACGCAGCGAACGTTGAGCAAGCGGGTGGAATGGTTGAGCAATTCAGCATCGACTTAGTGCTTCATGGCGATTTGGATGCTGCGCAACTTGAGAGGCTTGCTGATATTTCGACTAGGTGTCCTGTGAGAAAGACTCTCGCAGGGACACATATTTTTCACGAGAATGTTCGGCTGGCTGGTAAGTAGTTTGTAGTTGTAAGGAATTGGTCGTTGAAGGCGTGATGGGTGTTTGCGAGAGCGTGCGACGGACGTACCCTGAGTAGAACGCAACTAAGTAATCGCAGTTAACGAATATGAATAGGGGAAGCTAAATGCTGAACGGAGTGTTAGTCGGATTCGGAATAATGGTGGCCTCGCTAATAATTCCGATCGTGCACTACGTTGCGGTACCTCTCAGCCCGTTCATCGCCGGGTTCATCGGAGGCGGTATCGCCAAGATCGATGAGGGTGGCATCATCAAATTTGGTGGCCTCATGGCCGGGTTGATGCTTATACCGTCGATCATCTTCTTGTTGATCAAATTCGCTTTTGGTGTCGATGAAATTATCGGCATACCAACGATGCTTGGTGTCTGGGTTACTGCAGCGCTGATTCCGTACACGTGGTTCGGTGCAACTGTTGGGGCAATGGGTGGTTTCTACATCCGTCGCAATCAGGAAGATTCAGAGAACCAGAGCACGGACTAGCGAAGTGGCGTTCGCTGGGACTGGCTAGAGCGATGCTGCGAGGTTGCGGGTTGCTTCGTGAGCCGAGCGTTCGCGCCTGCGCCTAGTATCGGAATCGGGCACGACCAAAATAGGTCCGACAGCATCACGTGCAATCATGTCGGCTGTGCTGCCGAGAACCGTTCGGCGTAATCCGGATCGCATTTTTGATCCTGCGACTATCCATGAACCCGTGTTTTCGGCTTGGATTCCGAGGACTTGCTTGACGATATCTTTCGAGCCTTGTTCTATCTCGACTTCAAATCCGTCGGCGGCAAAGGTGTTGATTAGTTCGTCTTCGATCTCACCAGATGATGTTTCTCTTGCTAGGACGATCTTTACGTTCGATCGACTAGCACCAGCAATTGCGCTGGCAATTGGTAGTGCTGCATCGGCTGAGCCTCGGGTGCATGGAACGATGATGGTGTCTGGAGCTTGAGGCGGAGCACCGTTGAGCGTCGCGTGATGTGGATTAACGATTAGCAGCGGAACTGAAGTTGTTTGCCAGAGATTGTCGAGTAGTCCGGGTGAGAATAGGCGGTGAGCACGCGATCGGGCTGTGGTCGCTATGGCGACTATCCCGAATGAGCTTGTTGCTGATCGAGAGGCGATCATCGGTGCGGCATTACCTGTCGCTATGCCCCATCGAGATTTGACGCCGTGGGGGCCGAGTCGACTTACTACTTCTTCGAGATAGGCGGCTGCGAGCGAGGTTCCTCGATCATGCGGGGCGTCTGGGTAGTGGACTTGTCCGGGGCGAGCTCCACGTGCTGGGTGAGTAGGTGGGAGGCTGTGGAACAGCGTGATTTCGCCTGCGAACCAATCGGCCATCATTGAGGCGAATGGCAGGATCTGTTCTGATCGACGGAATCCGTTTAGCGGCACCAGAATTCGATTAAGATTGAGCGCGTTTCCACGGCCGATCGCTAAGCGTCGGATTTCCGCTTGGGTCCGTGAAGTGGTATCGATCTGTTGCGTCATCTGCGTTCTATTAAAGCGAGTTTATCGCTTTCATGAACAAGGCTAGACGATTGACCTGAGCACTGATTTCGATGTTTTCGCCTTCAGCATGTGGATTTAGGCCCTTGGAGCCTAGTCCGTCGGCAGATGGGACGCCCATTGCAGCAGTGAGATTGGCATCGCTACCGCCGCCGGTGGATTCTTCTGTTAGTTCGAATCCGAAGCTGTGCGACCAATCGATGAGTTTTCCGGCGAGTATCGCTAGTTCTGGAGTGCGTTCCATGGGTGGACGGTGGAAGCTGCCTTCGATCTTTAGAGATGTTCCTTCGATCGTTGGTTTGAGTGCCCGTAATTGGGTTTCGAGTTGTTCCGCTTGTTCAGTGGTTCTGACTCTCACGTCGACAGTGACTTCTGCGTATGCAGGGATTGTGTTTCGTGCGGAGCCGCCTGAAATGAGCCCGGAATTTACTGTGATTCCGTTAGGCCAGTCGTTTAGCTTTTGCAGTTCAATGATGGTGTGTGACAGCTGGTGAATTGCCGATGCACCTCGTTCAGGAAATGCGCCTGCGTGGCTGGCTTTGCCTGCGACTGTAATTCGGAACTCGCCGAGACCTTTGCGCTGGGTTTTTAGTGCTCCAGCACTGGCTTGTCCCGGTTCCATGATGAGGGCGTATTCAGCGCCTTTTGCCGATTCTTCTACGAGCGGACGTGAAGATGGGCTGCCGACTTCTTCATCGGTGTTGAACAGGATTTTGATCGGACGGTCGGGCCACAGCCCTTCTTCTTGAAGGGTGCGTAACCCGATGATTGTGGTAGAGATTCCGGCTTTCATATCGAGAACGCCGGGGCCGTACATTCGTCCATCTTCTTCGTAGTAGCCCATGCGTTCGAGAGTTCCGTGTGGCCAAACGGTATCTAGATGACCCACTACGAGGGCGTGGCCTTCGTTGCTGCCGTTTCGGGCTGGCCAATCGGCAGTGATGTGATCGCCAAAATCTTTTTGGGGATGAATTTTGACTTCGGCGCCTAGGGAACGAAGTATGTCGGCAGTGATAACCGAAATGTTGTCGTTCGCTGCTTTGTCGCTTGTTGGTGTTTCGATCAGTACGAGCTTTTCGATTAGTTCGAATAGCTCTGTTTTGTGCGATTTAGCGAGTGCCAGCCAGTCGGTCAAGGTTCGATCCAGTGCAATGGGTTTGGGATGAATGGCACGGATTGTATGGGGTGTGACCGACTGTGTGTTGTACTGGCTGCGCCGTTAGCTCATCGCTACGGTTTCATCGAGGGCTTCGATTAGTTCGGGTTTGGGGGCGAAATTCTCGAAGCGGTGGGTGATGACTCCGTTTGAGTCGACGATGAATGTCCATTCTTGCGAAGAGAGTCCCCACTCTTTAAGGATTGGGGTTAGTCGGGCCTGATCTAGATCGCCTTGAATTTCGTGCGGGTTCTCGTAGAGGTCTACGTGAACAAAGTCGACTTGGTCGCCGTAGGTTTCTCGAAGCTCGCTGGCGATTTCGACTTGGGGTCCGCATACGGCGTTGGTGCAGAATGCGGGGCTTGCGAAGACGATTAGCAGAGGTTTTTCGCGTTCGAGTGCTTCGGCGATTGAGTATTCGTAGAGCCTGGCGTCTCGTTGGCTGCCGGTTGTGAGCTTGGCTACTTCACCGGCACTTCTGAGTGTGCGGCTTTTGCTTGCAGGTGCGTTTTGCCCGACTGTTACCGATTGGGCTTTTTCGGCTACTGGGAAGCGGACTTCAACGTGTTCGGTTGTGCCGTCTGAGCGAGGAATATCTGCGGAAACAGACCACAGACCTGATCGGTCGAATAGAAGATCAGTCGAGTGGATTCCTCGTGTGCCGAACGGGAATAGGTAGAAGCGAGCGAGTCCGTTGGTCGAGATTTCAGGGTTTGGATCTGAATCGTAGCCGTTTGGATAGTGATTCGACGTTAGCTTCACGATAGGAAATTTTATTAAGCCTGATTTGTCGCTGAGCACGACGCCGAATCTTTGGGCACCCACGCCTAGATCTGGAGTGGCGAGTTCGAGGTCTATTTCGTCGGAGATGACAGTCCAGAGCGGTTCGGGTTCAGTGAAGGATGAGAGGGCGTTGGGTAGTCCTGATTCCTGAACTGAAGTCTGTGGTGAATCTGACGGGGTTACTTCAGAAGGCTCGTCGGAGGAACACGCGATGACCGCAATGCTGAGAAGGGCGAGCACCGCTAAAAAGGTGAGTTTTGATCTATTGAGCATTCGTGTGAGTGAGGGCATTAGATTCCACCCTCGTTGATTCCGAACGTGAACGCGAAGATTGCGAAATCATCGGAATCGGAAGCGAGTTTGACGATGTGCTCACCGAATTCAGGTGTTTCGAGGAAGGCGTAGAGCCTAGGTTCGTTGACGCTGAAGTATGAGCGGCCATCGTCGTCGAACATGATGTCCATTCCGGCCTCTTCAGGTTTGAGTGGGCGATCATCTATTTCGACGTAAACGTCATACGACTCAGTTCCTTCTGGGATGACGACTACGTTCGCACTGCGGCCAACGAATTGGAAGGCTATGTGGTCTTCGAGATTGTCGGTCGAACGGGCGTGCATGATTGATTCTGGGCCGTTCGTCCACAGTCCGTGCAGGTACCACTGCTGAGGAGTGTAGTTTCCATCGTCGAGGTACTCGCGAGTTGAATCTGGCTCGATGTAGTACTGCTCTTGCCCAGCGTACAAACCTGATTGGGTGTAGTTGCGCTCGTAACCGCCGTAGAGTTCGCGGGTGATTCGATTGGCTTCAGGGTCGCGTGTTGCTGAGTCGATTTTGCCGATTGGAATATCAGATACGTCCCATCCGGCCTCGGTTAGGGCGTCTCGAATAGCGTGTTCGGCTTCGACGTATGCTCCTTCGCCGAAGTGGCGATAGGTGAGCTGGCCATCTATTCCTATTAGGTACTTGGCTGGCCAGTATCGATTACCAAATGAATTCCAAGTTTCATACTCGTTATCGAGAACCACCGGCCACTGTATATTTTCTCGTATTAGTGCTTCTTGAACGTTGCCGTAGTCTTCTTCGAACTCGAATTCTGGTGTGTGGACTCCCAAGATTACGAGGCCGTTGTCGGAGTACTTCGCGTGCCATTCCCTTAAGAAGGGAAGTGTTCGGAGGCAGTTAACACAGGTGTAAGTCCAAAAATCGACCAGCACAACTTTTCCGTTGGCGGATTGATCGGCGATTGTAATCGGATCGGAGTTTAGCCAACCGTCTGCACCGTGAACCTCTAAAGTCCCTTCGGGGTATGTAGGAAGTGGTGGTGAGTTTGTTGGGCTCACAACAGGTGTGTGGGTAGGAGATGGTTGATCGGCTGAATTTTCGGCAGTCGGTCGTAGAACTACTTGAGTCGGAGCATCAGCGGGGTCGAGATCGTTAAAACCACAGGCGACCGTTGCAATGGCGACGAGTGCTGCTAGTAGTGACCACGTTAAAAGAGATTTATGTAATTTCATGCGTACTGGAATCAGAGTGAAGCACGGGACATTGGGATACGGCGTTGTTCGTGCTGTAATTGTCGAGCCGTCAGATATATGTACGGCATCGATGCCCTGTTCGGATTTGTTGCTTGCACGTGGAAATGGGGTGTCGTGTTGCCGAACCCCCGCGTCACCGCCGAAGATCCCTCCGCTTTGGTCGGGATATCGGCCGGCTTATGGTTTGGGTGCGTACTTCTATGTGAGTGCCTCGACGGGGCATTCAGGCACGGCTGCCCATTCACGCCATGATCCGTCGTAGTCGCGGACTTTCTCGAAGCCAGCTAGTTTCAATGTCCAGAATCCGTGCGCCGCACGGATGCCACCCTGTCAGTAGGTAATTACATTTTTATCTGGGGTGACGCCTACATCGGCGAGGATTTTTCGAATTTCTTCGGCGGTTTTTAGAACTGGCACTTCACTATCGGTCATGAAGTTCGTCCACTCGAGATGAGTCGCACCTGGAATGCGACCGCCGCGAGGTCCGCCTCGTTTGTTAGAACCGTCCCATTCACCGTCTGAACGCACATCCATAAGGATGGTGTCGCTATCGTCGATAGCGTTTAGGACTCGTTCTCGTGAGGCGAAAATTTCGGCGTTGGCTTTCGGGGTAAAGGAACCGGCCGTTCCCGCTGCCGAAGTTGGGGATTTTGTCGTTTCCCTACCTTCTGCTTCCCATTTTTCGAGACCGCCGTCGAGCACTTTGACGTTTGTGTGGCCGTAGTAATGGAGTGCCCACATGAGCCTGAAAGGGTAGACGCCGCCGGATCGGTTGTAGCCAATAACGAGGGTGTCGTCATCAATGCCGAGATCGGACATTGTCTTTGCGAACTGCTCAGGATCTTGGATATGAGTTCGGTCTTCGAGCGATGATTTGTAGTAGTGATCGACAGGGTTTACCGAACCGGGGATGTGACCCGCTGCGTACTTTTCAGGCACGTCGGTATCCACTACTCGTACGTTATTATCCGAGATGTGTTCTGCTAGCCATTCAGTAGTTACGAACGTATCGGGGATTGCGTAGCCGCGTTCAGTTGGCGGAATTATCGTTGGAATGTTCATATGTTGGGCTGATATTGTTCCGATTGATTGATACCTTTAAATTTAGTTTGATGATGCTACACCAAGCCTCATGAACTCTTCACGTTACTAGGTAAAACACGCAATTAAGCGTGATAAGTTTTACAGTCGAACGTTTATCACAACTGACCTACCGTTGGGATCAGGACTGGGATTCTTGCAAGAGAATCTGCCAGTCGGGGCACCAAACCGGTAGGTTTATTACATTGAATTTCATACTCGCAGGTCTAAATATCGATCGCGCTCCAGTAGAAGTACTGGAATGTGTTGCTGTACCGCAGCACTCTCTTAAGGAACACCTTGAGCGCCTTGCAACACATGCAGGCGGTGGCGTGATTCTTTCCACGTGCAATCGCACTGAGATTTATTCTGTTGCTGAAGATGCCGAGACTGGCGTTCGACAGCTGAAGGAATATATCGACGCTGTTCCTGAACATGCCGGCGTAACTGGCATTGGCGAGTACATCTACACCAAGACTGGCGATGAAGTGGCTGAACACTTGTTTGGTGTTGCGGCTGGGCTTCAGTCGGTTGCACTTGGTGAGGCTCAGATCATTGGGCAGGTAACTCGGGCGATGCAGGCGGCTGGTGAAGCCGGAACTGTCGATCCGATGCTTTCTCGAATGTTCCACGCTGCACTTCGAACAAGCCGAAAGATTCGTAAAGAGACGGATCTCGGTCGAAACCGAGTTTCTGTTTCGTCTCTAGGTGTTCAGGAATTGCAGAACACGCTTGGCGATCTTAAGGGTTTGCGAGTGCTGTTGGTTGGTGCTGGCGAGATGGGCAAGCTTACGGCTCGTGCTCTACGTCGCTACGGTGCCGACGATATTGTCGTTTCGAGCCGTTCGATGAACCGTGGCAAGATTCTTGCTGACGAGCTTGGTGCTCCGCAGGTTGCATTCGAAGATGTTAATGAAGCATTGGCGGACGCCGATGTGTTGATAACGTGCACAGCAGCTACGGATTCGGTGATTGTTGCTGATGTTGTTGAGAATGCTGTTGCTTCACGGCCGGATCGTTTGCTGAGCATTTTGGATTTGGGTATGCCACGTGACGTTGATCCGGCTTCGGGCGATGTTGATGGCGTGAATCTGATTAGCCTTACCGAACTTCAGGCTAAGTCGGCCGAGAGCTGGGAGCTTCGAGCAGAAGCTGCTGCCGAGGCTCAGGGAATTATCGATGACGGTGTGAGTCGCTTCAAAGAGCGATTGACCGGTATCGAGAGCGAGCCTGTGATCAAGACGCTTGGTGCTCGCATGGAGCAGATGAGGCGTGAGGAAGTTGAGCAGACTCTTGCTCGGTTGGATGGCTTGACTGAGAAGCAGGCTACTTCGGTTGAGAAGATGACTCGTTCACTGGTTCGCCGAATTCTTGCTGATCCGATTAGCTTCCTTCGAAGCGAAGAGGATAGCGCTGCCGAGGCGGTTCAGAAGGTGTTCGCACTAGCGGAGCAGGACGAAGAAGAGCTCGAATAACTTCGGAAAATTCCGATATTGGGTCAAATCTGTCTAAGGGACACTGTTTACAGTGTCCCTTTTCGCGCCAAAATACGTGTGATCTATTTTTGAGCACGTTCGGTTCGTAAGTCGGAGGCCCTATTTTGTCTCGTGCAAAGTCGGCACAGTTATTCAGTGATGCGAAATCCCTAATCCCAGGTGGAGTGAATAGCCCTGCAAGGGCGTGGGGTTCAGTTGGCGGAGATCCTATCTTCTTTAAGAAGGCTTCAGGATCGAGGGTTTGGGATGCCGATGACAACGAACTAATTGATTACGTTTGTTCTTGGGGCCCGATGATATTGGGTCACGCTAATCCAATTGTGATCGAGGCTGCTATTGATGCGGCCCGTTCAGGTACCTCGTTTGGTGCACCGACCGAACTTGAGGTTGAAATGGCTCGACGGGTTGTCGATGCTGTTCCTTCGATTGAGGTTGTTCGATTCGTTAGCTCGGGTACTGAAGCTACGATGTCGGCATTACGGTTGGCTCGTGCGAAGACCGGTCGCAACAAGATTCTGAAGTTCAACGGTGGCTACCACGGTCACGAGGATGCATTGTTGGTCGAGGCTGGATCCGGTTTGGCTAACCAGGGAATCGCTTCTTCGGCTGGTGTTCATCCTGACTATGCCGCAGCTACTTTGGTAGCCGATTTCAACAATGTGGAATCGGTTCGTACTCTTCTCGAAGCGAACAAGGGCGAAGTGGCGGCTGTGATTGTTGAGCCAATTGGCGGCAACATGGGTGTCGTTCCACCGGCAGCTGGATTCCTAGAGGGATTGCGCGATCTCACTACCGAGCACGGTGTGCTTCTTATCTTTGATGAAGTGATTTCCGGATTCCGTGTTGCACTTGGAGGCGCACAGAGCGTTTATGGCGTTACTCCGGACATTACTTGCTTGGGCAAGATTGTTGGTGGTGGGTTCCCTGTTGGGGCTTACGGTGCCAGTGCGGATATTATGAGCGAGGTTTCGCCACTCGGACCTATGTATCAGGCCGGAACGCTTTCAGGTAATCCCGTAGCTATGGCAGCTGGTATTGCGACTCTGGATGAACTTTCAAAGCCGGGTGTGTACGAAGGGCTTCAGGCTAAGACCGATATGTTGGCCGATGGCGTTCTCGATGTGTTCGGGAAGGCTGGCGTGCCTGCTGTGGTCAATCGAGCCTGTGGGCTTATGACGGTGTTCTTCACTGGTAATGAGGTGATCGACATGGATAGCGCCTCTGCGACCGATAGAGAGTCGTTTGGTAGGTTCTTCCACGGCATGGTGGATAACGGCGTTTACTTGCCGCCTTCGCAGTTCGAGGCTTGGTTTGTTTCGACTGCGCACAGTGATGCGGATATTGCTCAGACGTTGGAAGCTGTGGCGAAGTCGCTAACTCGTTAGTCGCGCTCGTCATCGGATGACTCGGCTCTCGCTGCAATCTCCCCCTCTAGCTCCCCCTATCCGGGGGAGGACTGGTTGTTGAGGGTGTGATGATTAGGCTCTCGCTGCAATCTCCCCCTCTAGCCCCTCTGTCCGGGGGAGGACTGGTTGGTTCTTGGGAGCGATCGCTTCGTGTGGGGTGATCGTCTTCTTTTAATTGCCTCCGCTTTGTGACGTTGGATCGGATCGAGATGTGTATGAAGAGCCATGGGCAGTTTCGCTAGTTGCTGAATTCGGCTCAATGAAAGTGCCCCGTTGGGGTTTCGCAAGCAGACAACACCGCTTGAGTGCATTCACTCAGGCGGTGTTTTTCGTTAAGTCCGTTTGCCTGATCCCGAAATCATGGTGTTTTTACGTCCACTGTGGATTTAGGCCCTTTTTTTACTCTTGGTTCTGAGAAGGAATCGTTCTCAGCATGCGAGTGCCCTCCCGCTGCCAATAGGCACCCTGACGTACCCGGCTTGGGTGTGAATCTTTAGGTAGATTCACGGGTTGAAGCCCGTACAAACCGCGATGTTTCGGTGGTGTAGACACGGCATCGTAATGGTTATCAGCACAGACAGCCGGTCTGCCAAGCGAATCGATTCCCGGCCGAATCAACTCGCTAACACAGGCCAAGACGCTTAGAGGGAATTTCCACCATGTCGGTGGGGGCGTCAAGGGAAAGCTAGATGTGCAGGTAAAGGGGAATGAATTATGTTTAGGAGCAACTTTGCACCTACGACGGTAGCCCGAAATGAAAAGGGTATTACCGGTCTTGAAACAGCCATCGTGCTTATCGCATTCGTGGTTGTAGCTTCCGTGTTCGCTTTCACGATTCTTTCGGCGGGTGTTTTCTCGTCAGAAGCAAATAAGCAGACGATCCACGCAGGTCTTAAAGAGACTCGCACTCGACTGGCACAGCAGGGTTCTGCCTTCGCTTTCGCTGGTAAAGAAGGATCGACCCAAGCGGTCTACAAGATCGTCTTCATCGTCTCGAACTCACTCGCTGGTGAGCCAGTCGACCTGACTGCGCCTTACACGACTGACGATTCGAACCTCGACCCAGACGTAGTTGGTAGCGCAAGCACTGCAACGATTATTTCGTATGCAGATGAGAACCAGCGTATGTCCGACGTTGCATGGTCACAGACCTTCATCGGGACTAATAACGGTGACGACTTGCTTGAAGATGGTGAAAAGGCTGAAATCACAGTTTGGCTTATGGATCGAGATCACTCAGTAGCTATTGGAGCAGACAACTCACTCGCTTACACAGACGGCAACTCTGGTAACGGTGGTAGCGCTTCTGGTCTGACAGCAACTGACAGTCTCGTGGTCAAGAGCACTAGGTTCGTCCTAGAACTCACTCCACAGCTCGGTGCGCCGCTGACAGTTCAGCGTGCAATCCCGCCTGGCCTCCGGAACGTAATGAACCTGAACTAAAAAAATCAGGAAAGTTACACAAGCCCTTATGTAGTGCATTCGAGAGTATTCCCCGGCCGGAAACCTCTCGGACACAGGCCATCTTCAGGCCAGCCGTACAGCGCATCAGGCTTTCCCCCCTCAGTAGGCACTGAGCGGGTGGCCCGAAGATTCAAATGCCCTTCTCACCCGGCGAGAAGGGCATTTGCGCGTCTGGCGTTAGGGCGTGATTAGTGCCGGGCGTCATCGAATGACTTGGGCACGCGTTATATGGCGTTAGTCGCGCTCGTCATCGAATGACTCGGCTCCGCGTCGCAATCTCCCCCTCTCGTTAGTCGCGCTCGTTACTGGCGTAACTCGGCTTTAGCTGCAATCTCCCCCTCTAACTCCCCCTATCCGGGGGAGGACCGATAGATCCGGGCGTCGTTCAAGGACTTGGGACATCATCCTTGCACTTTTCCGAGGGAGAATAGGCAAGGGGTGAGTTAGCTGAGGTCGACTATGGTTGCGCCGTTGCCGCCTCGATTGCGGGGGGCTGCGCTGAAGGATGCGACTAGCGGGTGCTTGGAGAGTAGGAGTCGGATGGCTTCTCGAAGTGCTCCAGTTCCGTCACCGTGGATGATTCGAACGCTTGATAGGCCTTGAATTGATGAATCATCGATGAACTGTCGAACGAGTTCGTCTGATTCGTGAACTCGTGATCCTCTGACATCTAGTTCGCCAGAAGTGTTGGCTGATTCGCCTGCAGAAATCGTGTTGATCGTTACGTTAGGTATTTCGTTTGGTGATCGTTTTGGATCGACCGGTGCGGCGGCTTTTGTGAGCCTTAATTGACGCTCATTGAGCTCTATGCGGGAGTTGCCCATCATTAGCTCGACAGTGCCACCTTTGCTTATTTCGATGATCGAAGCTTGAACGTTGAGACCTATGATTTCGACTTCATCACCGGCCTGAAGCGGTCGGGGTTCATCATCTTCATCAGGCTTTGCGGCATCTGGTGGTGGTGCGACTGGAAGCCATGTCGGATCGGAAAATTGATTGCGAATTCTGCCGATTGCGCGCTTGGCAACATCGAGATCGTTGTCGTTCTTCGCCTTGCTAACGACCTTGCGTAGCGACTTTTGGATCTTTTCGGTTTCTCGCCTGAGTTCCATGCGAGATTTTTCGATCATGTCTTCTTGCGCACGAGTTACGGTCGATAGCTTGTGTTGAAGGTCTTTGCGTGCTTGCTCTGCTTCGACTTTGGCTTGTTCGGCCTCGGCTCGTATTCGGATTGCCTCATCACGTTCACGTTGCAACTGCTGCAAAATTGTTTCTGCTTCAGCGCGTGTGGGATCCATCATCGCTTGCGCATCGTCGAGAACATGGCTTGGCATACCAAGGTGACGAGCAACGTGGATGGCGTAACTTCTGCCTGGGATTCCCATCACCACTTGATAGGTCGGCATCATCGTGTCGGGATTTAATTCGACAGAAGCGTTTGCGAGAT
>ENA-OREN01002338-OREN01002338.1-marine-metagenome-genome-assembly--contig:-NODE-2338-length-19501-cov-4.018122_pt1 | contig 19501 bp, 25 predicted proteins | sample MGYA00248624_ERZ508555 | MGnify/ENA primary metagenome ERZ508555 (study PRJEB26222, sample SAMN06267773) | marine metagenome | isolation source: Saanich Inlet, British Columbia, Canada | place...
GTTGGTTTGATGTTGAAGTCGTGTTTGTTTAAAATTAGTTTTACTTTGTGCTCATCTTCAAGTTTTTTTAGCATGTCGTAGAACTTATCCCAAGGCATTGGCTTTTTAATCGGCCTACGCCCAGCTTTGTATGGTAAATAGTTTTGAATACCAAGAGTTGGAACAGAATTAGAGGGAGCATTAGGTGTAGCAGAAGTGTTAGTTGGGAGTGTTTTAACAAACTCAATTATTTTAGCAAGTTCATCATCATTATAAGTTGGTGTGAAAACTGGAGCTATCAGATAATTTAGTTTTGATTTTGCAGTGTAGCGGATTAAATCAAGTACATAATCAAGATTATAATTTTGAGCGTTTGCGATATCTTTAGCTTTTTGTTTATCCATAGCATCTAAACTGATATTGATTCTTAGCTTAGTACATTTTTCTAACCTGTCAATCATTTGTTTAGTTACAAGAGTATAATTTGAATCCATGGAAATTGTGTGGATCAAAGGATTTTTTTGAAGTTCCTCAATTAAAAGTACCATGTCTTGGTACAAAAATGGTTCGCCCTGTACACCAATGTGAATTTCAACTTGTTTTTCTTCAATTTTTTTATCTGCTTTGTCTTTATTAATGAAAACTAAAAGTTTGTCAAGTTCATCTAAAAGGTATTCCATTTGTACAACTACATCAGTTTTTTGGGAATTTTTTCCTTCTTTAACTGAGCAATATACACAAGAAAGGTTACAACTAGTAATTGGTTTTAATTCAATGATAGAATAATCACGGTAAACTATCCCAAAAGCAACGTTACCAATAAGTGGAATATTCGAATTTGCATGTACATAAGTTGCTTGCTGCTTACTAATTATGTTAGTCATATTAGAATAATGCCCTTCAAGAAGTCCTGTGAATTTTTTTCTAGCTTTATGTTCAAAAGTGTCAACGAACTCGATTGTGTGTTTGTCAATGATGTTAACTGGACCTATAGCTTGCAAGTCTTTTAATAGAATGGAAAATTTAAATATTTTTAGAAGAATTATTGTAATTGAAGCAGGACTAGAAGAATCATCCTTGTTTTCTTCTCTGAATTGTAGTGTCTCGAAGCGAAGTTTTGCCATAGGAGCTTATTTTTTATGACTTTTATAAAGCTTTCAATTGAAATCTCCCTTGTTATTTTTTTAGAGGGTTTGTTTTGCTAAGCTCATTTCCGATGGAAACCACATCTACAGAGCCAATAAGTTTTAAAAGCTAGAAAGTGGAATTTGTTTAGGGTGTCATCTGAAATAAACTTAACGCTTGAAGGACTCTACGATATTTTGCGTAATGAAAAGAGTCGAGAGGAGCTACAGGAACTTCCTAAAAGCTTCTACTTAGACGTAGCTTCGTATGTTAGGCAAAAAAAAGTACTGCTTGATAGCCGCAAAGATGAAGATGAATTGTTTGCTAGTTCTGATAAAAAAAAACTCGAATATGAAGTTCGCAGTATCAAACGGATTCTAAAAGAGATCTATGGGAAACGTGAAAAGAAAATTCTTGATATCGCGATGAACAAATCCAGGACACGCTCAGACATCATTGATACCAGTTGCATGCTAACTGAAGAACGATTATTTTATGAAAAAATTGTGAAAGTGTTTGATTTTCAACGTAATGGAGTTTTACTTAACTTATTTAGAGGAGAACTTCCAACAGTTTTGGATGGGAATGTTGATACCTCTACCTATTCAAGTACTTCTGAAAAACCAGTAAAGAAAAAAGACATTGCTTCTTTTGAAGATAAAAAAGTTGAAAAAGAGATTAAAACTGATTCAAAAGAAGTAGAAAATAAAAAAGAAGGGTCTGCGTTTGGATCAAAAATATCTGTTAAATTCTTGCACCCAGTGCCACGATTCATTTGGAAAGATATGAAAGAGTACGGTCCTTTTGAGAAAGATCAAAAAATTGAACTCTATAAAGAAATTGGCGAACTTCTAGCTAAAAAAGGCAGAGCACAGGTTGTTTAAAGTGAGTTTTGTTTACTGGCAGAGTGGGTAAATTATTTCGTATGTTTTTGCTAAATCTTTTTGTTCTAGAAATAAAAGTAAGTCTGGGTTTGAGCTCATCATTTCCCACATAGAAATATCATTAAGAGTTAATTCTTGTGTGATTATAGCTCCAACACCTGGTATTTTTTGGGCTTTTTCACTCATATGGATATTGATTAGAGCTAAGCCTTTAGTTTTTGAGAGCAGTGAAGACGGAGGAAATAGTTTTGTTAGATCTTTTAGATTTTTTTCATTAACCATTAATTTTAAGGAACGTTCTCCTTGCATTATTATTAGAAGTTCTCCTTTGTCATAGTCAACTAATTCAAAAGCTTTCACTAAACGTTTTTGAGTATGTTTATTTTTTCTAAGAACCACTTGCGCAATATTAGAAGTCATTTTAATATCATTTGATTTTCTAAGAATTTTTCTAGCTTGTTCGAATTTTTTTTCTAATGGGCTATCTTCTTTGTATCTTCGAATTGCTGAAACGACAGCGTCAATTGAGACTGGGACTTTTTTTACTTTGATTAAATGCATTGCTAAATTTTTAGTAGAAATTATTTTTTTCTCAATGGCTCTACGAATAACAATATCTTCTTTGATTTTTTGCCAAACCTGTTTTGCAATTGATGCCATGTTTGGCAGAATACGGTCATCGTAGATAAATGTTACTTTTTATGTGAAGTTTTGTGATTAAAAATAATTATAAGTTTAACTTTCGCATTATGTTCTTTTTTGCCCTGTGTACATAAACTCCTGCAGCTGAAGGAGTTACACCCATTTTATTGCCAATTTCTTTTTGTTTGTAACCTTCCAAGTAAAAGCCTAAGGCCACTTTTTCACTAGGGCAAAGACCATTTATATTGTTGTGTAATTGTATGATTAGTAGTGGATCTTCCCAAAATTGAAATTGATCTGTTATATCTAATTTTTCTGCTGCAGCAACTCTTCTTTCAATACCAGACCTTATTTTTTCATCCCTAACATAATTTATTGCTTTGTTTCTTGCTGATTTTACCAAATATGCTTTTATTGAACTTACTCTTCCACAAAGATACCTATCAACAAACCTTTCTAAGGCGTTTCCATTCATAATATCAATGAATTTTGTTGTTGCAATATCTTCTGCAATTTCTCTTCTACCAGTTATTTGTAATGCAGCACCTAACATATGTGGGAAACATGCGAGATATATCTTCTGGATAGCGCTATTAGTTCGTAATTCTCTATAGTCTTCCGCTAGTTCTTCTAAAGATAAAGCTGGAGCAGATGGATAAGTTATTGTCACTTGTTAGTCAAATTTAGTTGTTTTTAAAAAACTTTTATCAATTATTTTTTGGCCTAGCAAAGTACAGTAAACTTATAAGTGAGACTAGGGTTTTTGCTTTACTTTGGTGCAAACTGATATTGCAAGTGATAAGAGTACAATTTCTGTAGATTCTGATACTAATGAGAAGCCAGTTAGAGTCAAGGGAGCTAGGCGAAATTTGATTACGTTACTACTAGTAGTTTTTTTAGACCTATTTGGGATGGGGATTATTTACCCAATATTACCACTAGTATTTCTAGATGGCGGATTCATGATGGGGGCTAGTAGTGGAAACGTTGAAATTGTCCTGGGGCTACTTCTGGCGGCATATCCATTCGCACAATTTATTGGAGCTCCGATACTTGGAAAACTCTCAGACAAACATGGACGTAAACCAATTCTTGCAATTAGTTTAGTTGGAAGTAGTATTGGTTATGCACTGTTTGCAGTAGGTTTACTCACACATAGCGTTGGACTATTATTTTTTAGTCGGGTCCTAGATGGGTTCACTGGCGGAAATATCTCAGTAGCATTTTCATCCATTGCTGATATCAGTACCCCGGAGAACAAAACTAAGAATTTTGGTTTGATTGGAATGGCCTTTGGTTTTGGAATCATATTAGGACCTTTTGTTGGTGGGATTTTTAGTGATAGCGCAGTTAGCTCATACTTTGGACCTACAGTACCATTTTGGACAGCAGCAGTACTTGTTGCTTTGACTGTTGTATTGATACTAGTTTTGTTCAAAGAGACTATTAAAGAAAAAGTTCACCGCAAAATTAATGCTCTGGCTGGTTTTGTAGATGTATGGCGAACACTTAAAATCAAAGAACTTCGAGTAATTTTAACAACTGTATTTTTTATGAATATTGGATGGGCATTTTTTTCAGTGTTTTTTCCAGTTTATTTGTCACAAAGGTTTTTGCTCACAAATGGAGCTGTTGGAGTAATGCTTGGATACATTGGTCTTTGGGCAGCTGTGTCACAAGGATTAATATTACGTCCAATTGCTAATCGGTATTCAGACAAACAAATTTTGCTCTTCTCTTTACTAGTTAGTCCAGTATTTTTACTTATCGCGCTACTTGTTGGAAAACCATGGGTATTGTATATCGCACTACCACTGATGGCAGTTCCGTTTGCTTTTGCGCAGCCAAGTATTTCTACTTTGGTATCGAATGCCGTAGGAGAACATAGTCAAGGTGAAATTATGGGAATCCGGCAAAGTTACATTAGTTTAGCACAAACAATCCCTCCAATTATCGCTGGATTTAGTTTAAGATATGGAGTTGCAACTCCACTGATTCTTTCCGCTGTTAGTATCTTTGTAGCGTATGTGATTTTCAAAGTATTTTATGTGCATCACGAGAAAAGTGTGGAGCTTTAGGTGTTTGAAATGAAAAAAGTAATGACGCGAGATGGCTCTGAAACATTTGTGAATGATGAGCTTGGACAATCATATCACTCTTTTACTGGAGCTGTTGAAGAAGCCTTGAAGAAGTATAGTGAGCCTCTAGATGTTGCTGGATTAGCCAAGAAACAAGATACAATAAAAATACTTGACGTGGCATATGGAATGGGTTATAACTCAGCTATGGCCATTGCGATTGCACTTGAGGCTAACCCTTCTGTAAGTGTTGAGATTGTTGGACTTGAGAATGATCCTGCAATTTTAGATCAGATAGGTACCTTGAATCCTGCTATTGTAGGTTATGATAAATTCCATAAAATGGATAGTAAAAATTTAGAATTTAGTTATGTTAGTTTGGGTGGTGGAAAAATTAGTGTTAAGGTTCTTCTTGGAGATGCACACGATACAATAAAAGAGCTTGAATCTTCGTTTTTTGACTTATGTTTTTTTGATATGTTTAGTCCTTCTGTGGTTCCTGAGTCTTGGAGCGTTGGATTGTTTGAATCTGTGTTTAAAGTTTTGAAGAAAGGCGGAAAAATGAGTACCTATAGTTGTGCAAGACTCGCGCGAGACAATATGAAAAAAGCTGGTTTTTTGTATGATGATGGGCCAAAGGTTGGAAGACGTGGCCCTGGGACAGTTGCTTGGAAAGAGTAAGTGTATTAATATCTATTATATGCAGCATATGTTTATAAAAAAGGCTAATTAATCAGCGTTCATGACTAATGTACTCGATTCTTTTCAAAGATATGTCCATCCCAGTGGTCTTGCAGTAGCTACTATCTGTGCACCACACGTTAGAAAAATAAGATATAATCTGGGGATAGGAGTTGGGTCGTCTGTTGAAAACGGAGGTGAATTTGGAGTAGCACATTTTCTTGAACATGTCATTGGGACTTCGCTTGAAGTCGAGTTAGGTTTAAATGTTTACGCAGAAACAACTCACACTGAAACTTCTTTTTCTGGGAGAGTTCCCGCTGATAAGTTCAGTGATCTTTTAACAAGCATTGGAAGAAACCTTTGTTTACCATCTTTTGACCCAGACATATTAAACACTGAACGAAGCCGTATACTTAGAGAAGACTTTGAAAACCCAGATGAACCAGAAGATCATTTGGAAGGTCTTGTTCCAGGAAACCTTATTCGACACATACTTGGTGATTCAGAATTTGTTAGTAATGTTACAGAAAAAGAAATAATTGAATTTAGGGACAGAACATATGGGCTTTCTGGAATTACTTTAGGAATTGTCTCTCCAACACCTATTGATTCACAAATTGTTGCAAATAAACTTGTTTACGCATGCTCATTTGTTAATGATTATACTTCATTTGAACCTGGAATCTTAGCCAGACAGTTGGATACTGATATTCGGATGAGTGCTCCTATTGATGAATATGCTGACCTTGCAATTGTTCGTTTTTTTGCAGCAAATATGACTAAGCCTGAAGATGAACCTGCTGAAGCAATTCTTGATGCTTTACTAGAACAATATATTTTTGCAGAATTAAGCCATAAAGCTGGAGCTATTTATGCTGTTGAATCTGACATGCAAGTCAAAGGTCCAATTACAATCTTAAGCTATGGAGTTAATGTAGATAATGACAGAGTAGATTTAGCTAGAAGAGCAATACTTGGGGCTTGCGAAAGGTTAGTTAACGGAAAGATACCAGGTGATGTTTTTGAAAGGGCAAGAGAAGGGGTCATAGATCAAACTGATGATATTACATATAATCCAGGACAACTAGCTTTATGGGCAAAAACTTGCGCAAAAATAAATTTTACTCCAAATGATTATGTTTCTTCAGTTGCTATGGCAACAACAGCAGATGTTGCAAGATATGCATCAAAAGCATTACCGCCGAATAACAAGGTACACAGAATTTTTTCACTTTCTTATGAATAAATTTTACTTCTTGTGTCTGCCGCGCTTTTGGACTTTACTTAGACGTTCTAAAACCTTTGCTGCATTTGGATTCGCCTTTTTGTAAGCTTCTAAAGCATCTTTGAAGATTTGCGGATAAAGATCACTATGAGTTGATTCTAAAGCTCTATCAAGAAGATGAAGGTCAACTGCTTTGTCCTCAGCTTTATCAGAGAATTTTGAAAGACCAAAATCAATGAACTTAAGGGTTGAATTTGTTTTGTTCATATGCCCTTCTAAAATCATGTTTGACGTTGTGAGGTCACCGTGAATAATATCATTCATGTGTAATTGTCCGATTTGTTTACCAACACGCTGTGCTAACTCTTGATATTCGTCTTGAGGGACTTGTGCTTTTGAACTTAGAACATCTCTTAAAACTGGCCCTTCTACAAAGTCCATAGTGATTGTCATACGTTTATCACAAAAATCATGGAACTTAGGTGCTGGGAATTGCATGTCATCTAGTTTTTGAAGAACTTTAGCTTCACGGCGAGTACGGAATCTTCGAAGACCTAAATCAATGTCATGATGACGGTAACCTTTAGCAATACGCTCTTTGATTACTTTGTCTTTGTCACGAAAGAGTTTAGCTTCTGCGCCTTGTGCTAGTAGATCCATAGAGTAGTTGGTTTGATTGGTTGTTTATAAAAATTATGGTATAATTTTAATCCGACAATCTTGCAGATTGCAGTATTAAAGTTTGGCTTAGTTTTTTTTTTAGTTTGATGCTAATAGTGGACTTTGGAAATCTGCCCTAGCAAAAACAGGAAGCTTTTCTTCAATTCTTTTTCCAGAACTTACAAAAGCTAATGATATCATCCAATAATTTCTGAACTGTTTGAAGACCATTTCTACTTCTGTTAGCTCATTTAATATTTTTTTTGTGATACTGCTGTTTAAAGCATGTAAGAATTCATAAGCGTCTAAAAGTTCAATATTCACAATGTGGCCACTACTATCAATGTCTATGATCATCTCTTCGCTTACTTCAATGCTCTGATCAACCTTTGCTTTTTCATTGTATAGAGTAAGTACATCACTTTCTTTATCGTATGATGCCTTTTGCATAATTTTATTCATAAACATATTATCACATCCTTTTTATTTAAATTTTCGGTTGTATTTTCGTAGTGTCTTTCTTCCAAGTGGGAAAACAGTGATTATTTTGATTTTCTTTGTTGTGAATGTTATAATACTACAGCGGCCCTTACGATTTGAATAAACAAAATAAAGACAATATCTTAGCTCTTGCTTATCTTTGTGAATTTTTTCTTGCTTTTCGATATGAACTAAATTTGTGTGATCAAAAAGTGTTTGTTTTAATTGCATTAGTGTCGCTTTGTTGCGAAGACAAAGCCATGAAAGAAGTTTTGTTTTTGTGAATTCAATACCACCAAGATCATAAGTTTTAATTTTTCGAGAGATTATTTTGATTAATTGACCTTGTTTTGACATACATAAAATATTAAATTATTTATTTTTAAGTGATGTCCAAACTTGACCAGTGGGTAGTGGCTTTAAAGAGAATCCCAAAATACATTAAATAAAAATTTGTTTGTTTTTGTTTAGTTGATTCTTTTGATTCTGCTTGTTCTTTTTGTAGCTCTGCCTTTGAAAGTTTTTTTTCCTTTTTTTCTGGAGAACCAAACAAGGCTCAATATTGCTGCACCAAGACCTGCACAAACTCCGTAAATCATGAGGATTATTCCAACCACTGGAAGTTTGATTAAAATTACAAATAAAATTACACCTACAAGCATTTCAATGTAACTGCTGAGTTTGAAGTTAAGAAGTTTGTAAAGTAGAATGTGTCCTAAAGTGAGTGAAGTGAATGTAATACTTAAAAAAATTGTAAGTGCTGTTGCTAGCGCTATGAATAAAGCAATTGGGATTCCGATAACTGAAATAATGAGAATTAATATTAGGATTGGAATAAGTACTAAAAATAAAAGACCTGAACCAAAACTCATAAATGGTCCGTTAGCCATTTTTTGAGTAACTGACTCAGTATATGATCCGAAAATTAATAAAGAGATTATTCCAATTGCGTAAAGAACTAAGACTTGCCAAGCAGTGTTTCCAATTTTATTCACGATGTTTTCTTTAAGAGTTTTATTTGTAGTTAAAATTAAATCACCTTGAACTAAATCTTGATTATCTGGCTCGATACTACTAGTTAAGTCGCCAATTATTTTCGCAGTTGTTGAAGTTTGAATATTTTCAACATTGAGATTTAGATTACCATTAAGAGTTCCTTTGAGGTCTAAGGTTTCACCAGAAATATCTGAATCACCAATGATAGTTACACCTTCTTGAATAGTAGTTGCTGCTCCAGAGATACTTAAATCGCCAGTAATGTCAGCGTTAATACTTGCTTTTCCTGAAGCTATCGTTAAATCTCCACTTATCGGAGCATTTATGGTGACAGATCCAGCTGTGATTATAATATCACCAGTAATTGGCGCATTAATTTCTACTGAACCTGCGGCAATGATCACATCTCTACTTGTTGGCTCATCGATTATAACTTCCCCGCCTGTTAGATACAATGTGTCTTTAAGTGAAGTTAAAGAGAGATCTGGAGCTGCTAAAGCCATGCTTGATAAGAAAATAGTAAGAATTAGGAGTATTGAAGCTATGCTAATTAGTTTCTTCATAGGTTTTAGAAGGAGTTTGAGTTAATATAGTTTTTGAAATTAAGTAGTTTGTTTATTGTGTGTTTTGGAAGTAGTAGTTCAAGATAGCTGTCTTTGATTACTCTTTTCGAGTAGTATTCATAGGAATTGTTTATAAAAAAACAGTTATGTGAGATCAGAGATAAATGGTGAATATAATCTCTTCAAATGGTGTTTTTCAATTTCTGCGCCCCTGGATGGCGATTGCATTAAGCCATTTAAATCCTGATTTCCCTATAATTGCAAGCCCACATCGTAGAAGGATAAATCAAAAATTAACTGTTGGAAAAGCAGATCTTTCCTTAGAAGCAATCGTTATGAGGATGTCTGGATGTAGAGTTGCTGAAGGAGAAGCAACAGTTTATTCACAACCTTTTTGTTATGATATTATTGACAATAGAGGAAATAGGCTTTTGACAGATAGAAGTACAATTCAAAGATATTTAATTGCTGCTCAGCAAAAATTAGCTAGAAGGAGGGTTAAAATGCACTTTTCTCAAGGTGTAAATATGGATGATGATGTTTTATTTGGAGAATTAAATTTAGCTCCAGTTATTGATCGAGATATAAATTTAGCAATTCCAGATTTGAACCAACTTGATGTTTATGTTGGACTTGCTCAAGCACTTAATTTAAATGGAAAGTTAATAACCCACATTGATGATATTTGTGATAGTGAACTCAAATCTTGGAAGAGAAGTATTAATGATGATGAAATTAGGTCTTCACTTGTTAAACGAAATGCTAGTGATGAAAAGTTAGAAACTGGCACCTCTTGGATTTCTATGCTTCGGGCATATTCAAGAAAAAATCCTGAATTGCAAATAATTAAAACTAGTCTTCGAGTAGCTGAACTTGATATTTGTTTTAAAGATGGAATTAAATTGTATGGTCTTTACCTTTCAATTGATGACCAACTTACTAGAAGAGAAGTTGTTTATAGTAAACCTTTAGCAATTGTGGGAGTTCATAATACACCAACAGGAACAAATCCTCTTTTTTATAGATCTAGTTTGAAAGGTGTCTTAGAAGGTTATTTTAATCAAGTTGGACCACGAGTCTATACTCATAAAAATACGTCGTTTAAAGTTAAAACTGATTTTGATAAAGAGTTTGGTCTTCCAAATATTAACTTGGTTGTCCATCCAACGCAAAACACAAGTAGAAGACAAGATACAAGAGATTATGTTGGCCTTGATGATCTTGGGCAACTTAAACACCTTGTAAATCAAGGAATGCTTAGAACAATATTTGGTCGTCCAATTAGTTCTGAGGTTGCCCTTTATGATCTTGCAAATAGAAGATTAAAAAAGTAACTTTCTTTTATAGATAGAATGACAAAATATTTTATTAAAGTGATACCGAACTCTTCACGGAGTTCTATTGTTGAATCTGAAATAAAAAGTAGCGATAGTAGTAAAAATAGTTCTAAGATTAAGTTTAAGGTTTATTTGAAGTCGGTTCCTGAAAAAGGGAAAGCGAATAATGAACTTGTTAAGTTGTTTCGTAAGGAGAAAGGATGGAAAGTAGAAGTTGTGCGTGGTTTGTCGTCTAGAAATAAAGTGATTAAAGTTTTGGAAGAATGTTAATATTTTGTTTGTAAGAGTGGTTTTGTTATTTTTTGTGATGATAGTTTTTGTTATGTTAAAGTTCTAAAGATTTTTTTAGATTAGTTAGTTTATCTTTGTCGAGTTCGCTTAAGAATGCTACTTTGATTAATTGTTCTCGCCAATTTTTTTTGTTCATATATTTTGGAAGATCTTTGAAATCGATTTCATGAATTTCAATATGTTCTCCTATGTCTGCTTTAGGTTTTGTTGTGAGTTCACAGTCTTTAGCAATAAAGTAATTCAGAGTCCAATCGCTATGAGGCATTTCATATTTGAAAAGTTCGCTCCAATTGTTTGAACTCATACCAGTCTCTTCTTCTAATTCTCTTTTTGCTGCCTCTAATGCAGTTTCATTTTTTTCAATACGTCCGCCAAAAAAACCCCAGAAAGTTCCATTACGTGGCTGAGTTTCTTTAGCAATTAGTAGTTTACCATTTTTAGTTGCTAAAACAATTGCAGAGTCTGGACGCCAAAGTTCTTCAAAAGTTTGAAATGATCCGTCAAGCATTTCTTGCTCCCAGTGATAAACGTCATAGATCTTACCTGTGAATACTTTTTTAGCATCTTTTGGAATTTTCATAGTTTGGTGGAGAATTAAAGAGGTTAATATGTGTTTTGTTTAAATCTGCTTTACTACAATAACGCATCATTGATTACTCTTAATGTTTGAGAGTCCAAAGGCGTTGATTTTGGAGAATATCCTGTGAGTGTTGCTGGTCCAGAGACATAAGCAGGATTTGAAGTGTGATGATAATTTATTGGAGCTACGTCTGGAAATAAACTTGCGATATCACGAGGAGTTGAACCTAATCTTGTCTCATACGGCGCTGCCATTGGAGCACTTGAGCTTGTTCTTGCAGCATAGCCTGCCTCAAAAGAGTTAAGACTAGGGTTAGCTAGCACAGGTTGAGAGTTTTGACTAAAGTACATACTTTGCTTTGGATATTGGTTTGCTTAAAAAGAACTTTGAAAGTGGCTGCGACAAAAAAGTCAATGAGTGATTAGAGAGATGAGACTATTTAGATGTAAAGAAAAATGATGTAAATGATTGCAAGTTTTACAACGAACGCTAAAGTTGTTGCAGCAAGCCATTTGTGATATGGATATTTTACCATTCCAAAAATGAAGTTAGCAAGTGGGTATGGGAAAAAAATTAGATTAATTATGAAAATTGCGTATGCACCGTAGTGGCGAAGCTTTTTGGTAATTGAAGACCTAGTTTTCTTCTTGATGAAGCCTTTGATGATTTTGCCAAAGATTCTTCCTAAAAGATAATTGATGTGTTGACCAATTAAAAGTCCTGCAACAGTTGCAGTACCTAGATACAAAAGAGATAAGTTGGAGGTTTTCAAGAGGGTAAAAAAAAGTATTTCTAAAGGCGTTGGGATGAAGAAAATAGATGATAAGGAGAAGAGATAAAGTATTCCTAAGGCTGATCCAGTTTTTATTTCAATGACTATCGTACTAATTGCTGGATAGATGTATGGAATTGTTTGTATCCATTCTAAAATATTGAATCCGAAGAATTTGTGAATTATTAGAAACAAAAATGCAGCAAGAGCACCTGTTACTAAGAAGATAAATAAGGTAAATAATGATTCTTTAGTTTCCTTAGTTTTTTGAGAAAGCCAAAGAACGAGTTTTTGATGAATAGGCTTTTTACGTCTTTTTTGTTTGTTACTAGAATGTCTTTTTTTAGGCATGTGATTTTATTCAAGATGTATTTTATAAAGGGCTCTGTTTTGGAATATTTATGGTTTACAAAGTAATTTCATTTTATAGATATGTGGAGATTTCTGATCCATCTGGATTTAGAGATGCAATTAGATCTTTTTGCAAATCACATGACATATTTGGTCGGATTCTGATTGGAGAAGAAGGAATTAATGCAGCGTGTAGTGGGACTTTAGAAAACATTAATTTGTTTAAGGATTTTTTGGAGAGTGGTGCTTTATTTGCTGGGCTTTTTTCTGGTTTAACTTATCGCGAGCAAGATTTTGAATCTGGACATAGCTATCACAAATTAGTGGTGCGAGTAAGAAATGAGATTTGCGCTTTTGGTGAATCTGTTGATTTAGCAAACAAGGCAGATTATATTGAACCGTCTGAACTTGAGTCTTGGTATAAAGAAAATAAAGATTTCATAATTATAGATGTACGAAATACCTATGAATACGATGTTGGGCATTTCAAAAATGCGACAAAAGTTCCTACACGTGTTTTTAGCGAATTTCCAGCTCAAGTAACAAAGCAATTAGCTAGTTCAAAGGATAAAGACATTGTACTTTATTGCACTGGTGGGATTCGTTGTGAAAAAGCAAGTGCTTATTTGAAAGAACAAGGGTTCTCTAAAGTTCGCCATATTAAAGGTGGAATTATTAATTATGTAAATCAGTTCCCTGATAGTAAATGGGAGGGCGGGTTATTTGTTTTTGATGATAGAAAAGTTTCAGACGTAGGAAAAGCTGTTTCAGGATGTTTGCATTGTGATACCCTAACTAATGGAATGATTAACTGTTATAATTTAGATTGTGACAGATTATTTTTGTGTTGTTCTAAATGTTCTAGTCAGTTCAACCATAGTTGTAGTTCTGAATGTAAAGTAGCTTCACGTCGAAGGGAAAGCGATTATCCTTTGAAAAATAAGAAAGTTATTAGTGAATCAAAGGTTATTGGAGAAGTTAGTAATTATTATTCTAAAGCAAATGTGATGCTAGTTAAGCTTGGTGATTCTGGATTGTCTGTTGGGGACAGTATCATAGTAAATGGTGTTACAACTAATGGTGTTTCTTTAGTTATTGGATCCATGCGAGACTATGATGGCAAAGAGATTCAAAAAGCGAGTGCTGGAGAAGAAGTGACCATTGTTGTAAGTGACCGAGTACGAGTACATGATAAAGTAATGATTGCTTAATTATTGGTAGGTTTTTTATGTGATGAGGGTTTTTTGATACTGCCCTGGGTGAGTTAGCCCAATTGATGACCATGATCTTGGGAGTTATGCTCGGGGTTCATATTCTTCTTGATAAGGTAGTAACATTTTATAAAAGCAGTTTAAATTTGAAGGATTATGACTGTTAGCATTGAAGAGATATTACTTTATCCAACTAAAACTTTTTTATTTTCTTCACAACCAAAATTAAGGTCTGAAGAGTGTACAATCAAGTGGGGAGATTTCCAAATGACTCTTTTGGAGGAGGATTATTTTTTTGCTAGTCAAATTTTAACTGATCTAATTGAAGGGAATGAACTATCTGTTGAACTACACATTGCAAAAGCATACATTTCACTTTGCGACTCAGAGATTACTGATTTATCAAAAGGTTATGTTAGCGCAGCTTGCGCTTTAGGAGAAGTTATTGAAAGAAAACAAGACAGAACTACTTTTGGAGAAGTTTGTTATCTTCTCGGCACTAGTTTTATCTTGAGACCTGATTTAAGAAATGATTGTAAAGTACCTGCATACATACGTGCTATTGACCCAATCCGTTTGCTTATTGAAAGTACTAAAATTTGTCAACTTGATGAAACTACAAGGCCTACAGCACCAGAGCGATACATGGCAATTGGCTATGCACTTATGGAAAAAGGTATGATTGCAAAAGCAAAATATTCTTTTGAAGAAGCAGTTGGGGCCCTTATAGAACTTGAAAGAACGAATGAACGTGAAATTGAAGAAATTGGCCCAACACTAATAGCTATAAGTTGTGATGCCTCAAAGTATCTTGGAGATGCATTACTTTTTGAAAGAGTTTTACATCAACGTAGAGGTCAAAATAGAAGATATGGTGTATCTTAGATAAAGAATAAATGTTTAATTACGCTTTTTTGAAAGCTGCTGCAGTATCAATTAAGTCTACTTGACCCATTAAAATAGCTCGGCAACAATATCTTTCTAAACCAAGATCGTCCATAACAGATTTAGCATCTTTATCTTGCGCGATCCCTTCATTGTATTTCTCCCAGAGGTGACCTACTGGTTTTCCACAACTAAAGCATCTTATTGGTATAATCATTTTTTATGTACCTATCTGTATGACTTTTGACGTTTTGCACGAGCTTTGGAGTCGTTTGGTTTACAAACTTCTTTTTGACGAACATCTGCTACAAGTAGTAGCCTGTCGTAAGCTGCAAAAGTCTTTTTTAGATTTTCATCTTTTTGAACTAAGGCTCTAGCGATTGCAAGACGAATTGCGTCTGCTTGACCATTTTGGCCACCGCCAAGAACATTAACTTTGATATTTACTTTTTGAGAGATAGCTCCAGCTAGAACTAAAGGTTCTTGAATTTTAAGTCTAGACATACTGTTTGAATAGTTTGCCAAAAGCTGACCATTAATTGTAATTGTACCTTTCCCTTCTTTAAGAGTTGCACGAGCTACTGCGGTTTTACGTTTTCCTTGAGTATGGATTACGTTCGTCTTTGCTGCTTTTCCCTTTTTCTTGGAAGTTTTTCTTTTTGTTGCTGCTGCCATCTTGTATATTTATTTGTTAATTAGTATTCTCTACCGCCAAGGTGTTTAATTATTTGTGCTACGGTTAAATATTTCCCTTGAGGAAGTTTTGATTTGTCTGCGTCTTTAAGTATAATTGCTGAACTTGAGTCGATATCGGAAGGTTCCCCAACATAACACATGATTCTTGCAAAAGCTGCTTTACCACGAGGAGTTGTCCAAGGGAGCATACCACGAATAGCTCTTCGAACATAACGGTCTGGCATTCTTGGACGCTTGTTAGCAAGTCCAGGGTATCCTCGACGATCTTGTCTTTGAGTTTTTTCTTTTTGAATAACACGCTTTTTTCCACTAACAACTGCTAAATCGCAATTGATAACACGAACTTCTTCACCTAAAAGAGCGTCTTTTGCAATTCTACTTGCCATACGTCCAATAAGCATTCCTTTTGCGTTGTATACTTTCATTTTGTTTTCCTGAATTGTTATTATATGTGGAGTTTATCTATCCAATGATTCTAATCCCTTTTCCTTGAGGGTTTTTCTCAAAAAGTTCCTTAATTGTTAAAGCAGAACCGTTTTTTGAAATTTTTTGTTTTGCTAAAGAGGAATATGAAAATGCTGCAATAGTAATTTTTTTGTCAATGTCACCAATACTTAGGACTTTTCCTGGAACAATAATTGTTTCACCATCTTTTGCTACATTGTTAATTTTGTAAAGATTAACTGATCGACGCTGACGACTAGGTTTTTCAAGGTCACTTGCGATACGTTTCCATAGCGCAACTTCGTTAGCCTTAGTTCTAAGTTGACTAATTAGCTTTTGAAGGCTGGTGTTTGTTGGTCCTGTTCTTTTTACCATTTGTATTCACGTTGATTATTATATTTTATTTATAGTAGTGCTGCCATTTGTTTTGCTTTTTCACCAAGCATTTGAGCTGCAGTTACGAAGATTTCTTTGCAATCAAGTTGGCCCCATGATTCTAATTTAAGAGTGTAGGATCCTTCTTGGTACTGAACTTTTACAAGGTCATCGCAAATTCTATCCACTGCATCTACAAGATCATTTTCAAGAATTAGTTTTTCACTAATCTTTCCTGATTTGTCAAAAATTGCAGTTGGAAAACTATCTTTGAATTCTTCTAAAAGTTTTACATCATTTTTAACTGTTAATTTTGAATTTTGAGCGTACCATAAGTGACCAGGTGCCCATTTAATGTGCTCTTTTCCTTGACCCATTACTGCCCATAAAGTGCAATCAAGTTTTTGTTTCTCAATTAATTTGTCAACAGGCATATCAGCATGAACAAAAGTACAGTTTGGATCCTTACTTTTTGCGTCTTTTGCATAAACAGTTCCTTTTTTGGAAGCTTTTAATTCAATTTGCAAAGTACATTTAGCTGAACGTTCAGTTAAGTCTGATTCTGATTCAGGTAACCCGTAACTTGAAAGGTCAGTTTTAATTGGGATTAAACCAAGACGAAGTGCTAGCATCTCATCAAAAAGTGCGGAAGAGTTTTCTCTAATTTCAACATCTTCTACTGCTAAAGTTGGAACTTCTTCAAGGATCATACGACGAATTGTGTTTACAAATGAGTCTTCAGAACCCTGCAGTTCACACTGCATTTTTAATCCATCTTTACTTACACTTGTTTTTGTTAGTTTCATTTTGTATGTTTTGAATAATAATGATAATTATACTCTACGTCCTCTTTTACCGCCTTTTGCACGACAACCATTGTGGGGCTCAGGAGTCACATCTTCAATTTTACCAATACGAATTCCGGAACGTGATAAAGCTCTAATACAAGCTTGAGCACCAGGACCAGTATTTTTTGGACCACTGTGGCCTCCTTTTGCTTTTACACGAATATACAAAGCTGCAATGCCTCTTTCTCGGCAAATCTCTGCAATACGTTTTGCAATTCCCATTGCAGCACCAGGACTACTTTCTAAACGATCAGCCTTTACCATCATTCCACCAGTTACTCTTGCAATGGTTTCGGTTCCAGTGATGTCAGTTACAGTAACTAAAGTATTATTGTAAGTTGATTTAATGTGAGCTACAGCCCAACGCATTTTTCTTCTTGGTGCGCCATGGCTTGATCTATAAGGTGGTCTTGAAGATGACCTATGAGGAGGTCTTGAAGAAGCAGGCCTTGAAGAAGCTGGTTTTGCTACTGCTGGCTTAGCAGTAGTTGTTGCTGCTGGAGTTGTAGTTTTTTCTTCTGCCATTATGCTTTCACCTCAGCAGGAGTTTCTTTTTCAGCAGATTTCTCTTCTGCTTTTGTTTCTTCTTTTACTTCTTCAGCTTTAGCTTCTTCTTTTGATTCTGATTTTTTTTCTTCAGGCTTAGCTACTTCAGCTTTAGCTTTTGCAGGTGCAGCAGCTTCTTCTTTTTTAGGAGCGTGTTTTGCTTTAGCCATTTCTTCTTTTAACTTAGCAGCTTCTTCTTTGATTTGAGCATTTGGATCTGCACGTTCTGGGTGAGATTCATTTGCCAAAGCAGATTTTGCTTTAAAAGTTACAACTGATTCTTGTACAGTTGTCAATAAAAATGAAGGAGAGGTAATCTCTTTGTCACCAACTAAGATGTGACGGTGAGTGATGAACTGCCTAGCTTGTTTCATAGACCTTGCAAGGTTTTTTCGGCAGACTACACTTTGTAATCTTCTTGCTAAAACATCTTTTAATTCTAAGGATAAAATATCTGAAATGTGAGCATTAGAACTTACAAGACCAAGTTCATTTAATTTTCTTAAAACATCTTTTGCTTCTTTTAATGCCTGGGCACTATCGTCAACTGAAAGGCGCTTTGCAATAGCTCTGTATTTTTTTAGAAAAGAACTCATCTTGTAAATTTCTTTTTTACGAAGAAGACCATACTCTCGCTTAATGATTTTTTCAGCCTCAATTGCTGCTAAATTCCATGGATGAGCTGGAGTTTCGTACTGTTTTCGTGCTTTTCTTGGATCTCCCATTTTATCTATTAATTATCAGTTTATTTATTTTTTTTAAGACCAGCAACTTTTCCCTTGTTACGTCTAAAGTTTGATTTAGTTCTTTGCCCACGTACTGGAAGTCTTTTTGAATGACGAACTCCCTTGTAACACTTGATTTTTCGCATACGTTTGATATCATTATCAACTGTGAAAGAGAGTGTTCCAATAAGATGGTGTTTGTCAGAACCAGTATCGTAATCTTTTCTGTGATTAAGCATCCATGCAGGTACGCTTGATTTTGCGTCTTTAACAGTGGAATCTAAAGAAGTAATTTGTTTATCGCTAAGTGCTCCAGCTTTAATTGAAATTGGAACTTTTGCAACATTACAAAGTGCATGAGCCAAGTTAACACCAATACCTTTGATTTTAGTTAGGGCAATTACTACGTCCTTGCCACCTGGAATATCCACGTTTGCAATACGAACGATGTGTTTTAATGCTGGTGCTGCTGATTTTTGTGCTTCTGCCATTGTATATAGTTTGTTAATTATGATGAATTTACGCGCTTAGAAGAAATTTGCATGGGGATGCTAATTTTCTGCCCTGTACGCGTGAACTCGGACATCATAAAAATCCAATTGGATTTTTAGGATACGAAAATGTCAATTGACATACTTGTCAATAATGCAGCAATTGATCCTAAAGTGAGTAGAGATCAAGGGATTATAGAAACTTCGCGCTTGGAAAATTTTCCTATTGATCAATGGAATTTACAAATTTCAGTTGGATTAACTGGAGCATTTTTATGCAGTCAGGTTTTTGGCGCCGCCATGTCTAGAAATGGGTGCGGAGGTGTAATTCTTAATATAGCATCAGACTTGTCTGTAATCTCACCCGATCAAAGACTTTATAGGAAAGAAAACCTATCTGACGAAAAGCAACCTGTTAAACCTATAACTTATTCAGTAATTAAGGCTGGTTTGGTTGGTATGACACGTTATTTATCTACATATTGGGCAGATCAAGGTGTACGAGCCAATGCATTATCACCTGGAGGCGTATTTAATGGTCAAGGTGAAGAGTTTGTAAGTAATTTATGTGAATTAATTCCAGTTGGACGAATGGCTAAAAAAAATGAATATCATTCTGCAATACAATTTTTG
>ENA-OREN01002339-OREN01002339.1-marine-metagenome-genome-assembly--contig:-NODE-2339-length-19500-cov-7.178139_pt1 | contig 19500 bp, 16 predicted proteins | sample MGYA00248624_ERZ508555 | MGnify/ENA primary metagenome ERZ508555 (study PRJEB26222, sample SAMN06267773) | marine metagenome | isolation source: Saanich Inlet, British Columbia, Canada | place...
TCATCTGAATCCATTGTGATGATTCTTCTTACAATTGATACCTCCTTTGCATCATTTTTTGTTTGTTCGTTCATAGATGAAATACGCATGTAATAGATAATAATATTATGTACATAGTATGCATACTATACATACTATGGAATCTATGATTGGTCGTAAAACCCACATTGATTCTAGCCAGCATGATATAGTAATGCCTAGATGATTGAATTATTTATCAAACTATACTGTATGATGACATACTAAATTCTCAAACATTTCTGGTGACCAATATCTTTGTCCTTGAAAAAGTATCATAAAAGAAATTAACAAATTATTTTGAATAATCAATTTCGTATTCAATATGATCATCAATCTTTCTCAAATCCAATAGGACTTTTGTACGTCTTAGATTTCCATTTGCATTTCTCCCAATCTACTTTTTCTGTGAATTGTTCGTACTGCCTGTCTCTCTCATTTGAGTAGAGCGAACCATAGCGATTGTCCTCAGGCAACCGCAACTCGTAAGCGTTAGGTGATTAAAAATCTAAAAATATACTTTTTTGGTAAAACTATTCTAAACTAAGACAACTCATTGTTACCCTAACAAATGAAGCTCCATTATCCTGTGTTCTTTGTGCATCTAATTCAATACCATGATATCCGTCTAAGAAATTATCACTACCACCTAGGATTTCTGCATTTTGGGTAAAAAGATTAACCCCATCAATATTGTTAAAATTAATAGTTCTACTTTCAACTATTCCGTTGTTAGGACAAGTAAATTCCAAATGTTGGTGAATAAGTTTTGGGTATATGTCCATAGATATTGTCGTTGTAATTACTTCTTTTGTTATTGTAGGCATTACTTGTTCACCTTGTAATCCTTGTTCACCTTGTAATCCTTGTTCACCTTGTAATCCTTGTTCACCTGCAGGACCTTGGCTTCCAGTTAATCCTACTTCACCTTGTGGGCCTGGAGTAAGTTGAATTGTATCAATTTGAGTTTGTAAATTTACTAATGTTGCTTGAATTTCAATTATTGCAAGACAGAATAATCCATCTAAATTTAATTTCTTTTTATCTAATTTTTTGGCACATTCTGATTCAAACGTCTTTATTTTCTTGGGTTTTTTGTCATCATCATCTGCAAAAACTATTTCATTTGTTGCTGAAATACTAGAAGCTAGTAAAATTGCTAAAGTAAATGATAGTATGATGTTAATCTTCATGTGAGTTTTATGAAAACACCCTTGTAATAAAACCTCTTAAATTTAGGCATAAATTAGACCCAATTCAGTGCTGATCAGTTAATCATACGCTGATTTGGCATTAGGTTAAGAATCCAAAACATAAGAAAAGATGAAGTTAATAATTAGAATAAGATGAGATGATAATGGAGAGTATTTTTCTACAAACAACAGGTACAGCAGTGATTGCTGCAATTTTTGTTGCAATAATAATTTCAGGCATATTCTTTGTAATTCAAAAAAAATCAATTAAAAATCAAATTGCAACATTACATGATCCAAAAATAAAGTATGATGTAGAAAGGATTCAAAAAGATTTAGGTTCATTTTCAGATAATTTAACTAATTTGAGAACATCCATTCCTCATACAACTGAAGTGAGTAGTATGCAAGAAAACGTTACAAAACTTTGTAATGATTTTGGTGAATTAAAAAATACGTTAGATTCACAAATGGATATGTTTAGATTAAACACAACTGAAGACCTCACTAAAACTAAAGAAGAAATGCTCAAAAATGCAGCAGAAGAAATAACAGAATTTGCAGGAAATCACATTAAAGAGAATAGTGTAGATAGAGAAGAATTTAACAATTTAAAACAAAGAATAGAGAAACTTGTTGGAACTGATGAGTCAGCAGAAAGAGTAGATATTCTTGCAACACTCTTTGATAGTTTACAAATCAAAGTATTGAATTGGCAGTGTGGTATGTTTAAATTATTACGAGGAGGATTAGCTCCAGAAGCTGAAGAGGACCACATGATTGCAAAAGGAATACCAATATCTCCAGGAATTAAATTTTTGAAAAAACTTGATGAGCAAGGTATTACAGATTCAAAAAAAGTTAACGCGTATTATCTAAATCCAGAATACGAATGGATTTACAGTTATATCGATAATCCAGATTGGCTTCAAAAAAGATTAGAAGATAAAATAAAAAAAGAAAAAGATTACCAACAATTTATCAAAAATAATTTAAATTTGATAGAAGAAGGATTACTACTTGAAGAATCAGAATATCAATTAGATACAGGTAAAATTGATTTTGTATGCAGAGACACTACAGGAAAAATGGTCGGGCTGGAATTAAAATATCCAAATGCAGCAACTACTGTGAATCGGCAATTATTAGGTTACAAAGCAGATTATGAACGAAAGACAGGAAATACAAATACCAGATTCATGATTATTGCACCAAAATTATCAGAAAGCCTCAAAGATTTGTTGACCAAAGAAGAATTAGAATTTAGAGAAATTAGTTTTGATGAATAAAAGATTCTAAATAGTATCTATAGTATGCATACTATTGTCATGTATCATAATAACTCCAGGCATAAACAATACACATGAAACAATCAATGTATCCAAGAATCATCAGAGAGTTTGATGATAAAGATGAAGAACCAATGGTATTTTGGAGAAAATAAAATCAATGTTAGAATCAATGAGTGAGTTTTGGTCAATACATAATAACAGAATCAAAAGAGAGGATAAAGCATGACTGATGAATTAAATGAGCAACAAAAATCAGCAATAGAACAAATTCAAGGATCATCATTAATTATTGCAGGACCAGGTAGTGGAAAGACCTTTGTGATTGTAGAGAAGGTAATCAATTTAGTAAAATCAGGAGCACCTCAAGAATCTATTTTGTGTATGACATTTACAGAAAAAGCTGCAGGAGAGATGAAGCAGAGATTAGAAAAAGAGGGAATTTTAGATGCACATATCAGTACATTTCATTCATTTGCAAAAGAAATACTAGAAGATAATTTCATAGAATCAGGATTAGGAAGAAGTACAAAAATTTTCAAAAAAACATCTCAACTAGTATGGTGTATTAAAAATACGGATAAATTTAATTTTAATCAAGAATATTTGGAGCTTGGAAATAATCAAATCAAAATTTATACTGCAATTTTAGAAGCAATAAGTTCATTTAAAGAAGAAATTATCTCCCCTCAAGAACTTCAAAAATATATAGAATCAAATATTAAAAAATTAGAAACTCTAGACCAAGAAGAACCCAAAGTTGCAAAAGAATTAAAATTTTTCAAAAGATTAAACGAGTTTAACAAAGTGTATACTGCTTATGAAGAGTATAGAGAAGAAAAGAATCTAATTGATTTTGATGACATGATAACTAAAGCAATTGCAGTCTTACAAAAAGACAAAGTCGTACTACAAAACTATCTTGATAAATTTAAATACATTTTAGTTGATGAATTTCAAGATAACAACTATTCACAATTACAATTAATAAAATTATTAGGTCAAGCACAAAATGTTACAGCAGTAGGGGATGATGATCAATGTATTATGAGATTTCAAGGAGCGTACTTTGGAATTTTTAAAGACTTTGAGCAGACATATTCAGGATTTAAAAAAATTGAACTTAGCAGAAACTATCGTAGTACAAAAAATATTGTAAATCTTGCAAATCAATTACTAAATCCAATTGAGAAAAGAGAGCAAAAATCACTATTTTCTGATGAAGAAGAAGGAGATCAAGTTCATGTTATTCGCTCACCTACAGATAAAGGGGAAATAGAATCCACAGTCAAAACAATTCGTTCCCTAATTGATAAACCACTAAAAAGACGAGATGGTACTACATCTCCAATTACCTACAAAGATATTGCAATTTTATCTAGGCGTAAAGCAGAAGGTCAAAAATTTACCAAAGCCCTACGGTCATTTGGAATTCCTGCTACGTTTGTGGGGGAGACCAATATTTTCACTAGTCCGGCAATTCTTGATTTATTTTCATTTCTAAAAATTGCAAATAATCCTACAACTACAGGTGCTGAAATTTATCGACTCCTCAAAAGTCATGGAATATCGGACCATAACATTGCAGTTCTAACAAACTATGCACACAGAAAGGCACGCCATGTCTATGCAGGTGAGCAAGACATGGTATTAGAAACTATAAGAAACTACAAAGACTTTGAGATTACACAAAAAGCAGAGATTTCAGAATTACTAGAACAAATAGATAAAGTTCTAGAACTAACAAGATATGCTACAATTAGTGAACTAGTTTACAAAATAATGTTCGGTATTTCTGATTTGTATAAAAAATCAATAAATTCAGAAAAAGCATATGATAAAAAAAATATTCTATTACTAAACAAGTTTTATGAAATCGCACAAGAATTCCAAGATATTTATCCTACCAGTCCATTATCAGAATTCTTAGAACATATTGAAATTATTGGTGAATTTGATATTGAAATTGAAGATGTCATACTAGAAGATACTGTTAATGTTCTAACAATGCACAAAAGTAAAGGAAAACAATTCCCAATTGTTTTTGTAACTGATTTAGCTGAAGGAAAATTCCCAGGAGGGTGGAAAGAATTACAATTTACAATGCCAACAGAATTGATGAAAGGAGTGGACAGAACACAGGATTCTGAAGCACTACACATTGAAGAAGAAAGAAGATTATTCTATGTTGCAATGACTAGGGCAATGAATAAATTATTTTTACTATACCCAAAACGATACAATGGGAATGTAAATGAGAAACCTGAATCTCAATTTTTAAGAGAATTGGATTATGAAAAAAATCCATTAATCAAACTAATTGACTTTGATGAATCAGATGACTTTAACGTAGAAGCAGAAGACGTAATTGAACGAGAAAAAGCAGATTTACAAAAAGAAGCATCTAGTGCTATTAATCAAAACCATCTAACTACTGCAATTCACAGAATCATAGAACTTGCCAGAATCAAACATTATGAAAAACATGGAGATTTTAAGGGATTTGTGCCTGAAGATGTGCTAAAAATCGATGTAAATGACTTGGATTTGTCATCAGAATTTGCAGGTGAAAAACAAATGTTAATCAACAAAGAGGCATTCACATTATCCCCTAGCAGTATCAAGGCATACGAGGACTGTCCACTAAAATTCAAATACCAAAAAATTATGCGAGTGCCACAACCTGCAAGTGTTGCAACTGATCTTGGAACAGTAATTCATGCAGTTACTGAAGAGATGGCTGAAGACAAGGCAAAGGGAGAAAAATTAACAAAAGAAAAAGGAATGGATAAACTAAAAGACAAATGGATTTTCCGCTCTTATCAAAATCAAACTGATGAAAACAAAGCTGTAGGAAGAGCAGAACAAATGATTGAGACATATGTCAAATGGGAAGATGAAACAAAAAATACTTTGGTTGAAACTGAAATTCCATTTGAAGTAAAAATTGGAGACATTACATTTACTGGAAGAATTGATAGATTGGAGAAAAACCCTGATGGAAAATACGAAGTAGTTGATTTCAAATCCGGTTCTTCAGTTAAATCAAAAAACAAAGCAAAAATTGATCCACAACTAAACATCTATGCAATTGCAGTAAAGAAACTAAAAGGAGAGTTGCCAGTTAAAGCATCATTATTTTATGTTGAAAAAGACAAAATGGTAGAATATCCAGTTACTGAAGAATCAGTAGATGAGGCAATCATGCCAGTGATAGAAATGACAAAAGAAATTCTCAAAGAAAATTTTAAACCAACACCTAGCTATGGTGCCTGTATGTTTTGCTCATATCAGAATATTTGTGATGCAAAAATGGTAAAAGACTAATGATTAAAATAAATCCTAAAGAAATTAAATCCGAAGAAATTTTTGGAATAATTCACCCATATGTTAGAAGTAGAGAATGGTGGATAATTATAACATCAAATGAGGAAGTACCATTTTTAGAATTGATGTTAACAGAAACATTTTCAGAATTAGAAGTTGGAAAAGATTTGTTGTCATGGGAAGAACAGTATGAAGGATTTAGAAAATTTGGTGTACTAGTTACTATAATCAGGCATGGAAAAGCATCATTTGAACAAATGAATCAGTGTTTTGAAGGAAAAATGACTGAAGGGAAAGACATCTATGCATACCCATCAAGAGAGCATCCAGAATATCTTCCACAAGTAATGGAGTTTGTAAAAAAATTATCAGATTTTATGAATGATTCAGATAATAAAGTGTAAAATTATCCATCGGCAATAATTGCCAATCCCAAGTCACCAATATCGTTTAGGGGTACAGGCATTCCCAAAATATCAAAGTGTATAGAAAAATCATTTGCAGCAAGTGCATTAAAAAATATTCCAATTACTTTCAAAGTTTTTGGAGCATGTCTTGAAACTATCAAATTATGTTTCATTTCTGAATATCCTTCTAAAGCAGGGGTAGATATTTTTCTAATCAAAGTAATTGGAGTTCGTCCATGTGCAAGAATGATTCCATGTTTTTCATAACTTACAGACATTAATTCAAAAATAGTTCTACCAACTAAATCCCCTAATTTGTCAAGCACATTACTTAGATGAATTGATTGAGGTCCAATTTTTTCAGAATTAGAAATTAATTCATCTGCAAAAACAGGTCTAAATCTTTGATAGAAATCAAGAGACATTTCTTTGATTGATTGTAGTTCAGATTCATTTTTTGAATCAAAATTAGAATTCCATTTTTTTAATAAAACTACTACATCAGAATCATCTGAAATATTTTCATTAAAATCATTTGGGAAAGGAAATAGGGATTTCAAAGTAGACGGTAAAATAATTTTAGAATTATCTACAGTTAAAGAATCAATTAGTTTTGGTAAAGATTCTAGTCTTTTTACTCCTGCAAAAAAACTTGGGTCCACACAAAGATATTCTTGGAAATTAATTTTCATTATGATGAATTTTGAAAATCGTCAACTAAAAGGTTTTTTTAATTAAATTTATTTTCAGATATTAACACAGATATCAAAATTAATAACCGTTTAAGAATATCAATTTTTAGGGTCTATGGCGCAGCCAGGTAGCGCACCGGACTCTTAATCCGGTTGTCAAGGGTCCGAATCCCTTTAGACCCGCCACCATTAAAAAAATTATTTTAAAATAGTGTTAACTAGTTTTTGTGCGTCTAGTCCTGCACAAATTGGATTTATACCACGATATATGGCTCCAAATTGTTTTAATGTTTCATCACTTCCTAACGGACCTTGAAGTAATTCTTTTGTTGCACCACCTACAAAATGAACAACCAAACCATCCTCGAATTCATTCATCGTCAAAGAAGAATCAAATGGGAATAAATACATGCAATAGAAATCTTTCTTAGGCTCTCCAAGTTTTGAAGACGTGTTATACCATCCTAAAATATTAAAATATCCAGAAGTAATTCCAAATTCAGTTCCTTTTCGTACACAAGAAGATCTTGTTTCAAGAGTGTATTTAGTATCACTCATATTAATTTGCAGATCAATTTGTGTTACACCTTCAACGGTGATGATCATCTCAGTAGATTCAATTAAAGTTGCATCAATACCTCTTTTTTTAATACTATTTTCTAAAAGAAGTTTTGTACATATTTCAGTAAGTGCACCTCTACAATTTGCTGCAATTAATTGATCAAGATCACGAATCTTTCCACTTGGATTTCTAACATTAACTTTCTTTGCCATATCAACACCACGTTTTTTTGCTTTGGATAACAAAATATCATTTTTTGGAAAATTAAATTCCAAATATTTTTTATATTCAGTATGAGGATGAAAACAGTTAAGAGATTTTTCAATTATTTTCAATAACATCACATAAAAGTTTCTTCAGATAATTTGGTCTGTGAAGATTTTGATTTAAGAATTTTTGATTTTTTTTGAGAATATCTACCAATAGACTTGATTCTTTCAAGAGAAATTTCATAATATTCTTCATTTTTTTCTGTTCCAAGAAAATGTCTTTGAAGAGATAATGCAGCTAATGCAGTAGTGCCACTTCCCATAAAGGGGTCTAGTATAACATCACCTCTTTTTGTAAATAATTTGATAAACCATGATGGAAGAGAAATAGGAAAGGCAGCGCTATGATTCACGTTCCCACATTCAGTTGCCATATGCAATACATTAGTGGGATATGCCATTTCTCGTTCAGACCAATTTGAAACATTTCTACCCAATCCACTTTTAACCTGTGATTCATGTCTAACATTGTCATTTTTTGAAGGATTTTTGATTCGGGAATTAGCCCATTCACCCATTGGAACCATTACTTCTTTTTGATACATATCAAATTTTTTCTGTTTTGTAAAATGTAAACATCTCTCCCAAGAATCTCGAAATCTATTTGGCCATTTACCGGGAAATGAATTTTTTTTATGCCAAATATATTCTTCAACCCATAACCACCCTTGTTTTTTCATTTCTAAAATTAATTCTAAAACATATGTTGCACGTTCACCATCAATTGCTTTTTCTTTGATATTTAATATGAAAGACCCAGAAGGAGTTAAAACTCGTTTTAGCTCTAATGAAATTGGTAAAAACCAATTAACATAATCAGATACAGGAATTCCACCATATGTCTTTTTTCTTTGATCAGCGTAAGGAGGAGAAGTCATAATTAAATTTACAGAATTGGATTTTTGATTTTTTAAAAAATCAAGACAATCTTGATTGTAAATAGTATCTATGTTTTTCATAAAATTACCTATTCAAAAAATTAGATAATGTACTATTAAAAATATGTCATAGAGATCTCATAAAATTATATCGTATGAGGGTTAAAATAGATTAGTAAAGAACCAAGAGATAATTGTCAAAGAGTCAACATGTTATTGAAAGATCCATTTATCCAGAGCTGGTAAATTTACTAAAAAAAATAGGTTATACAGATGTTTTAGGGGAATCAAAAGTAGGAAAAAACAGAAATTATACAGATATCACTTTTTCTCACAAAAGTGAAAAATATTTTGTTGAAATAAAATTTGGAGAACTAGTAAATGATGCAGCATTGCAAATGTCAACAATTAATCAATCTTATAGATATGCAAAAGAGAAAGGAATAGAAAATATCATCATCTTAGTATATCCAAAAGACCTACTCGGGCACATATACATCGATAATGAATGGTTTACAAAGGAATGCACAACCAAAGATATTCGATGTATTAAATTTACAAAAGAAGGAGGATGGAAAAGTTCAATTTCCAAACCAAATGATTTTTTTAAAATTTTAAAAAGAATTACAAATCAAGAACAATTCCAAAAACCAGCTCTTAATTTTATTGTTAAAGAATTACAAATGATCATAAAAGATTTGAATCAAGTTAACAACTATGCAAATAAAACAAAATTAATTGAAGAAGTAGTAGATAAACTAAAAGTATTCATAGGAATAGGAGGGGCAGAAAAAGAAGAGAAAATTAAAGAAGAACTAGTTAATCTTTCAACATATCTATTATTCAATCAATTATTATTTTACAGAATATACAGAATTAGAGTTAAAGAAAATAATCTCAAACCACTAAAACCAATAGAAAAAATTAAAGAATTACAAGAATATTTTGATGCAATTGAAATTAAAGGATTTAGTGCAATATACTCAAGTAAAATTTTGAATCATTTAAAAGATGATCAAAAAGTAATAGATATCATTAATGATGCAATTGAATCATTACAATCGTTACGTCCAGAAATCATTACTCATGATATTGCAGGAATATTTTTTCACAAATTAATTCCATTTGAAATCAGAAAAGTATTAGCTACATTCTATACAGTCCCTAATGCAGCAGACTTGCTTGCAGGATTGACAGTTAAAAAATACAATGATACAGTGTTTGATCCCGCTTGTGGTTCTGGAACTTTATTGGTTTCAAGTTATAAGATAAAACAGAAATTATATTCAAAAAGTTTTGGTAATTTTTCTTTAAATAAAGCACATAAAGAATTTTTAGAAAATGAGATTACAGGTTATGACATCATGCCATTTGCAGGTCACTTGTCTGCCATGAATTTAACATTACAAAATATAGAACAAAACACAGATAATGTAAGAATCGGTAGTGGGGATTCACTAGACTTGGCAAATCATTTCATTAGTGAGTCATTTTCTAAAGGAAAAGGAGTAGAAGTAACAAAATATGAAACTACAACACAGAATCCAATAACACAATATATGAAAAAAATCCCAAATCTAGATACACCAATAATAACCCAAAATACACAAGGAGCATTATCTATGGATGGTGAAGGTACACCATTCAAAATTACAAAACAAGACATAGTAATCATGAATCCACCTTTTTCAGACATAGAAAAAATAGCGAAAACAAGTCCAGAAATGTTGGAAAAACTGAAAAAAAATTTAATCATTAGCGATGTTGTTGGAAATCAAGTAAATCTATGGGGATATTTTCTTGCATTATCAGAACTAGTGTTAAAAGAAAATGGAAGGGTCTCAGCAATAATCCCCATTAGTTTTGGAGTAGGAGGAGCAACTGAAAAAATCAGAACACATTTTTTAAAAAAATTTACAGTAAAGTTCATAATTAAACCATCAAATGAAGATAGAGCATTCAGTCAAAATGCATGGTTGAAAGACATAATGTTAATTGCAGATAAAAAAATCCCTAATTTGACAGATAAATCAGCTATAGTAATTTTAAAATTTTCGATAAAAAATTCTGATGATGAAAAAATAACAAAGGTTGTAGAAAAATTAAAAAGGACAATTTCAAATTATGAAATTGGATATCATGAAGAAACGGAAGATTATTCAATCAATATCATCTCAGCAAAAGAAATTTCAGATAATGCATCAAATTTGATGCCATTTTTTGTAGATCCTCAAATAATAGAATTTGTAGAAAAAATTAGAAAAGATGGAAAAAAAAATTTAAGAAAGATTACGAATAAAGATATGCATGAAGGGTATCATTTATCACCAGTAGGTACATCGAATGTAATGTGTATTACAAATCCATTAGATCCTTCACGAACAAAACAAGGAACATTTCTAGTATTAGAGGAAAAAAGAAATGACAAAATCGTTGTAAAAATTAAAAATACAGAATTAAAATACGAAATACCCATTACTAAAACCAAGAATTTTTTAAGAACACTAACAGGAGTGAAAAAATTCAATTTAGAAGAATTAGATTACACAATTACAAGTCAATTTCCTAAATTTGATGAAGTTGTAAAACTTTCAAAATGGAATGAAGAAAAACATGGAAAATTCAATTGGGCAAATCACAATATTAAATTAGAAAAAGCAGAAGAATTTGTCTACATTCCTTGTGTATTTCGACCAGATTCAAAAAATACACATAATTTTGTTTTTTATGCACAAAAAAAAATCCATGCATCACATGCCTTTAAAGCACTAAAATGTAAAAACCAACAAGAAGGAAAATATCAAACATTGTTGCTGAACAGTAGTTTTGGAATTGCGCTTTTGTTAATGTATAGATCTCAAGCAACAGGAGGAAAAACAAACATTCATGAACATGCATTTAATAATTTTGACATATTTGATATATCAAAATTAACTGATGAACAAAAATCGAAATTAGATAAAGTATTTGAAGAAATTAAAAATACAGAATTCCCATCACTTAAAGAGCAATTTGAATTAAATGATAAAGATAGAAGAACATTAGATTTAGCAGTCTTGGAAGTATTTGGAATTGATTTTAAAAAAGGTTCCAGAATATTAGATAAAATATACAAAATTTTCCCAGATGAATTTACAGTGGATTGATGAATCAAAGAAACTCAAATTTCTACTAAATAACTCATACAGTTTTTACAAGGAGTGATTTTTAATTTTTTAAATGGAATAATTTTAGTAGGTGCAGAAGGAAGATGTTTAGAACCCAGATTATTCCAAAAATAAATCAGATACTCATGATCTTTTGTTGCAGATAATTTTTTTCCTATTTTTAACTCGTTTGCAGAAATAAAAAATGACATGTCAGCATATTTTCTACTTTTAACTTCAATATGCTTATCACCATTTCCCATAAAATCAAGTTTTGAATTATAAGTCAAAAAGGATTCAACATCATAACCAGCCCGTACATTCTTTTTTCCAATTATTCTCACATTTTTTTCTTGATAATCCCATTTTTTTTCTTTGAAAATACTTTGTTCATACTTTAAAGTTAATTGTTCTCCTAAATCACCAGTGATTTTTTGTTCATCTAAAATTGCATCTAATTCACTTTGAGATAAAGAAGATTTACCAAATATTTTTCGATTAATAAAAATTTCAGAAAATAAATTATTAAAAACATATCTATCATTTTTTTTAGTTATAATTTTTAATTCTAAAAGAAGTAATTTATTTTCAAGAGATAAGTGAAATTTTTGAAAAGCATCTTCTGTAAAAAATAATTCCAATACATCATTTTTATCAATTGAAAATAATTCAAAAAAGGAATTTAATTGATCAAATGAAGAATTCCCTAAAATCCCATTTTTAAAAACAAATATTCGTTGATCATCAGAAAATACATCAACAGGTTGATGCATAGATAAAAAAATATTGCCGTTAGAAGTGAGAAGAACATTACCATTAGACTCTTTTAAAAATTTCAACCTAATTGCCAAATCAAATAATTCATTCCAATTAACAAATTCATCTATTCGCACATGGTCTAATTCCAAAAATAAAATGGTTTTTTCAAAAGAATGGAAATCAGAAAATAAATCTAAAACATATATCAAATTTGAAATTTTTTGATACATTTCATGAAGTTAACGATTTTTTGCATCCTTTTTTAATTGGTCATACAAACTGGATTCAACTTCATCAAATTCATCATCATTTTCCTCAACATTAGAATGATCATTCTCAGTATCAGTACCCAAAGATAATGGTTTTGTTATAAATTCATCTTCCAATATACTAAACATTCTATCAGTTCTTGTTTTTAAAATATCATTGATCTTTCGATCAATAGTAGTTCCTTTACTTGGAAATACACTTTCATAAAAATAATAATGTACATCTAGATCTTTATCAGAACCTACACGATATACACGATAAAGGGATTGCATGTATTGACCAGCATTGTAGTTTCTTTCCAAATAAAATACAGTTTGGCAAACTGGTTTTCCTTCTTTATTCTTATGTAATGAAACTGATTCTGCAATCGATCCAGTTGTAGCAATAAGGATTTTCCCTTTACCATTAGAGAAATCCCAGTTTTTAAATTCTTCATATTTTTTTTCACGTTCTTCAGCTTTATCATCACCAGTTACAACTAAAGGTCCAACATCTTTCAATTCTTTTGCCAAAGTTTTAGCAGTTCCTTTGAAAGTCGTAAAAATTAAAATATTTTTAGATATTTTTTGATTAATTAATTCTCGGGCATCTTTTGCAACTCTTCTTATTTTAGGTGTACTTTCGTTTTGAGCAGATTCATGAATCAGATCTCTTATAGATTTATCAGATTTACTTTTTATGATAAAACCATCTTTATTGAATTCATTATCTTTTGCCATAATTAATTTTGGATCAGTTACAGTTTGGAGTAATCTAATAATTCTGGCTTTTTTTAATTTCCGCATAGTTTCTTTATCATCACCTTCAGGCATTTCATGAAGTATTTGTGATTCAATAATTCTGTAAATTTGATTTTGAGTAGAATCCATTTCTACTTGTATTGGGTGAAAAAACCTATCAGGCATTTCAGATTCTAGTTCTTTATTGGTGACTCTAGTCCACATAAAATCAATGATAGATTTCAGTTGTGATTCAGCATCATATTCTTCAGACCATTCTAAAAATTCTGCTCGTGTTCCAAGTGGTACAATATTTGGCCATAAAAATGTGATTTGAGACCAAATATCATTCAGATTTTTTGGAATAGGGGTACCAGTAAGAATACATCTTCTTTCAGCAAATTGTCCTAAAGAAATCATAGTTTGAGAAATTGTTTCATTATCATTTTTTGTAATTTCTTCAATAGATTTGATATGATGTGATTCATCCAAAACTAAAAATATTTTTTTTGAGTTCCTTCTCCATTCACGTTTAATTAATTCTAAATCATTTGCAGCAGTATTATACGAAGTAACAATCAGATCACGATTTTTGATTTTATTTCGTAAATTATCTCGTTTTTCAGGTGTAGAATCATGATAACGTAAAATATTTGTTTTAGAGGATTTTTGGAATAGATTTTCGTATTCATCCTCCCATGCTTTAAAAGATGCAATGGGACCAACTACCCAAATTTGATCAACAATGTTTTGTTTTTTTAATATTTCATAAGCTGTTAATGTCATGAGTGTTTTACCAGCACCAGGAATTGAGAAATTAGCAGAATTTGGAATAGTGATCATATGGTGTATAGGCATTTTTTGAAATGGTTTTAACGTAATATCATTTTTAAAATCAACTTTAGGAAGATCAGGAGTTTTATTTTTTTTAATTTCCAACCCCAATGTTGAAAATCTATCATATTCTTCTCGCTCATGTTGGATTTTTTGTTGTATGTTTTTGATTTCTTCATCAGGTATAATTTCAAAAGTTTTATTAGAAAAAATTTTGTAAATAGATTCAATTAGATCAACATCATCAAAAGAGATTTTTTGCCAAAGTAATTTATCAATCTTTTTAAATTTATGTGATTGTAATCGTGCAGAAAAAAAAGAATGTAATTCATCATCAGTTTTAAGTTCATATACATTAGAATTTTTTGAAAAATAAATTTTTGTCAAAATGAGATCACACTAATGAATCCACATTATTTTATTTTGTCATTGATATTAGAAATATGTGTTGTAAATTCATCTAAATATAGACTAACTTTAGCAGCAACAAGTCTAGATTTTACATCATCTTTTTTTGAATTAGATAACGCCTCATCAATTATTAATAATGAACCTTTGATAGATTTCAAAACTTTGGCAGGTTTTTCTAACCACTGTTCATTTTTAACATGTTCATCAGATAAGTGAATTTTATCACCAAATGCTTCAGCATCAGCATCAGAATCAAATTTATGATTTTCCCAATATGAAATATCCTCAATAAGATTTTTTGCAATTTTACTTTTTTCGTATTTTTTAAAATTTCTATGATTTCTAGAATTGAATTGATAAGAAGAGTCAGGTCCAGGATCTTTTGCAGTTTTAAAAACACCTTGACAATACGCTGCACAAACCATCACACAGATTAATTTTCTATCAGGGTTTTTTGCTTTGGACCACTTACTTTGCCATTCTCTAACTATAGTAGTTACAGGTTTACTTTCATTTTGAATTTTAGTATTAATTTTATGATATTGTTTTTGTAAATGTAATTGTTCCAAAACAGCATCTACAAATTCTAAAAAATCAAGATATTCAACAATAGATTTAGTACCTTTACCCTCGATTCTACTAGCAATAGTTTTTATGACTTGATCTCTTTTATCATCACCATGTTTAGCCAATAAATTATCAAATTCTTCTTTAATTAAAAGAGAAGTATTCATGTAATCATATTCATCACGTAAATTTGCACTAACCTGTTCTTTGATTTCCATTTGACGTATATCAGAATATGTAAGATTATCACAAATTACAACATCAATAGTATCAAATTTACTAGGATCTCCTCCTTTTTTCTTTTTTGTTTCAAAACTTTGTAAATCTTCAAGAACTGTGTCACGTCTATTTCCATTAACAAAAATACCATCAGCAGTAACAATACAAGCACTCTTCAATCCATTCCCACCATTTTGTTCAGAATGGTTTCCAACTTCATCATATAATTTATCAAAATTAGTTTTTCGATCTGGGTTTACGGGATAAATCCCACGAAGCATGTTTCGAATCTGATCAACATCAAATTTCTTTTTCATGTCAAAATCAGGAGATTTTCCATCTTCAATTCGTTCTTCAATTAATTCATGAACAGATGTCGAAAATCTATGATTTGCAGTATTTAATGTTAAAAATTTTCTAGGAATACTGTAAGCTGTTTTTTCAACTGATTTACCATTTTCAATAACAAAATCAGTTTTTTTAGAAACAGGATTATGTTTTTTAACAAAATCAGAAATTGTTTTTGCGTTTTTCTTATTAATTGGTACAATATCGACATTCTTCTTTGACATTATAACTCACATCCAAAAAACGAATATATGAATTTCATCATTTTCGTCCATAATAATTAAAATTTCCGTGATAGCGACGATAGTAATCTAAATAATTAGTATTAGAGGTAATTTTTGAAGTTGAATCATCATGTTGTTCATCAACAGATATTTCAGAAGGTAAAACAGATGAAAAAGTCTCCAAATGTATAACTTCATCATCAGAAGAATTTTCAATAATGGTAAAAGAATAATCAGAAACAACAGAATGTTTGATTTGTTTTTTATAATTAATCATACTCAAAATTCTCTGACAAGAAATCAATATTCCAAAAATACTCAAAATTTCATGGATTTGTTCATATGATAGGTTGATTTTATCAAACAGATAACGTATAGCAGATGATTCAATTTTATTTCTTTTTTTATTTTCAAGTTTCTCTATGGTCCAAAAAGCTTCAGTGATTTTCAAATATTGTTTTTTATCCATTCCCAAATAATGTGATGAAAAATCATTTTTGATGTATGAATAATAATCTCTAAAAGATTTAATTTTATTTCTTTTTTTAAGATTTAATACATCATCATAAATAGAATTAGGATTAAAGCCATAAACAATTATTTCTCCAAATTCAGTCTTGTAAAGGACTTTTTTTGTTTCATCCCATTTTGCATCAGTAATTCTAATTTTTAAATTATTTCTAACTTTATTGATATCATCTCCCCAAAAAGCAACATCTATCATCTTACCATCTTCTGAAATTAGTTTGGCATTACAAACACGTCTAGGAACCTGCAAGTAATTCTTCTGAACTTCTAGACCTTGTTCCATAGACTTTACAAAACCTTCAACATCAATTCCTTGTGTACGTGAATGGGCCTCACTAAAAGAAATTAAACTCATGCTGTGATTCCTCCAAGCATCAGATTTGGATTCATCGTAGGAATCCCAACAATATGACAACCTTTCAAAAGACCCTTGTCAGATGTAACCAAAGTTGATTTGTTGTCAACTGAAAATGCTGCAATTGCAGAATCCCCATGATGAATCAAAGAACAATCATCTTCTAATTTTTGAGCTTCAATGTGATTCTCATCAGAGACATCTTTGACTATAACCAAAGTGTCCAAATATTCTGAAATTTTTGAAACTACTTGCTTTTTGTCATATCCTTTTCTTGAGGCTTCATCAAGAGATACGCTGTTCAGATAAACTCTAGAATTTTCTGTATCAATATGGCATTTAATCAGATCAGCTACTGATCTGTTTTTCATGATATTGATTATGGCGCAAGTGTCTAAAACAAACTTGTTTCCATGTGTTGTTGTATTCATACATGTTGTACGTAAGTGTAATATATAACCCTTTATGTTAAATATAAAGGGTTTCTCTACAACATACATGATCCAAAATAGGTATTTTCATGCCTAAATTCATACTATATGACGATCGCAAACCAAAATATACATCAAAATGAACATAGCTATAATACTTATTACATAAAGATACTATGTTGTATATGGGATCTAAAATAAAGTACACACCACTAGATGAAGATACAAAAAAAATTGAAGCGTTGGTAAAAAAACAACGATTTAGAAATCATGATGCATTTCTAGATAGAGCCATCCAGATATTACTAACGTGGGAATTGGACCCAAAATCATCAATGGATATTATGAAAGGGTATCCTCAAACAGACGAGCAAAAACAAATTCTTGAAGCAATGCTTCAGCCAGATGTGTATCAAGAACATTTTGAGCCATCAAAAAAACAATCAATTAATGAAGAATCAAGATTAAATGAAAAAAGACAATCAAAAAATGATCATTTAGAATTAATTAAAAATTTAGAAAATACTAGAGAATACATTAGAAATTTTAAAATCACAAATCCTAGAGATTCTGTTATTCCATTTGATAATGTACCAATACTGTTTAGATTTTATAGTAGATTTGCTCCAGCCAAAATTGTTCTAGCAGTGTTGGCAGATTTGTTACGAGCAAATCCATCTTTGAATAAAATAAATCTTAAAGCATTAAGGGCAGATGCATTAGATGTTGCAGCAGAATTTAATGATAAAATCACAGAGTTTGAAACAAAAAATTCCATTAAAAGAGCTAAAAAAGTATCTACAGGATTTCCAAAACTAACTGAAAACATAGAAGATAATGTTTCAGTTCAAAAAAGATTTAGAGACCAATACATTGGAAAAACAAGAAAGGATAGAAAAGATAAACAGTTGTATTTTGAGGGAATTTTATCAGCACTAGGATTTGTAGTGTTAACTAAAGAAGAAAAAGAAGAGTTTGTTTCATTAACTGTGAGAGGTAAAGAATTCTATCTATTAGATAATCCAATTCTAAATGAAGATTATTCACAAGGATTATCAATAGATGAAAGAGAGTATATCATTGGAAAGATAATTCCTCAGATAAAATTAGAGAGTTTGTTTCATAAAATGGCATTAGATGCAGTTCAAAAATATCAATTTGAACCATCATTACAAGAAACACCAATGGCCAAGATTTTAGATCAAGAAATAATTAAAGCAAACAATGAATTTGTCAAATCAAATCCAGAGATTTCAAAACAATTTGATTTTCAACCAATCAAATATGAAATAGATGGAAATTCTGGTGAGAACACCATAGACAAAACAGATGCCAAATATGTAGAAGGATGGAGAGTGGCAACAATGGGAAGATTAGCAGAATTAGGACAAGTTGAATGGGATATAGAAGCAGGCTCTGGAAAATCTATTTTTAAAATTCTTGACAGAAAAGAAACAATCTCAAACTAGGCTTTTTTCTTTTCTAATAATCCAAAATGTTGGAAAATTTCTTTAAATTCTTCCAATCTTTGGGAAGGACAAGGCCATTTACGCTCACCATCACGATTATGTGCCTGGTTTACATTCAAACTGTACTTTTCTTTGGCATGGGCAATCCAGGCATTTTTTGGAGAAAAACCATACTTTTCTTTGGCATATGCTCGAATGTCATTATTGTTGACCATGATTGATTTGAAAAGTTCAGAAGTATAAGTTTTCTAAAAAATTAGATATTCAAATATTTTCCAATCTTTTTAATTCCCTTAATTCCTAATCGAATAAAATTATCATCTACATCAAAACGCTCAAAAATTCGTCTGAAAAGATAATTTCTTCCAAAAGATATTGTTGCATAAACTGCAGTAATTGCAATATTTGCAGTAAGGGGATCTTCTTGAATCCATCCCACAGATACAGGTAAAATCAATATTCCTAAACCATATCCAATAGGTGAACTACCAAAAGAATTGATGAAGGATTCAGACATACTTTTTGAATGAGTGTCTTTGAGTTTAGATGTCAAAATCAAAACCTCCTTTCTTGTTTTTCAAATTA
>ENA-OREN01002341-OREN01002341.1-marine-metagenome-genome-assembly--contig:-NODE-2341-length-19487-cov-4.643328_pt1 | contig 19487 bp, 30 predicted proteins | sample MGYA00248624_ERZ508555 | MGnify/ENA primary metagenome ERZ508555 (study PRJEB26222, sample SAMN06267773) | marine metagenome | isolation source: Saanich Inlet, British Columbia, Canada | place...
CGACCTCGCCTACCCCGTAACTAATTGCTGAGTGATTTGCCCGACCGAAGTCCGTTGCCTAGGACGACTCCGACTGTAATCAGACCGCCATGGGTGGAGGAATAGCTTAATTTCCTGGTTTCCACTCGTGAGGGCGTTCGAACCACTTTCAGCAAACTGGTGCTTGCGTCCGCGCTCCTCACGGATCTTAAGGCAGCGTAACCACCACAAGCATAAACTGAATTGGAAGACCAGACGGGACTCGAACCCGCATACGCCCTTGTTAGGACTTTCGGATTTGCAATCCGACGCATATCCATTTCTGCTACTGGCCTACAATATTTGCTTACTGGGGCACACCACATAGAACGACACTTGACCAACAAGCCCTTCGTTCCTATATCCCCTGCCTCAGCGACGCCGTTTGGTGTGACGCGATCACAAAAGCATGGGGTATGCCCCAATAAGCAAACACTTTAAAGAGCACGTTTCTCTCGGGAGTGATCAGCTCCATACGGATTCGAACCGCTTCAGCACAATTCCTCATGCCTTATCTGCCAGAGCCCGTTGGCCTAACGGGTCGAGCGTGCTCATTAAAATGTTTACCAATTATACCATTCTAACGACCATTTCCAATCGTCTCGTCCGGTATTCCCTCGCTGTTTTGGATCTTACTCAAGGCGCCCTGGACCGAGGTCTCACTACCTTTTCGTTCTTGTATCTCGTTTCAACCTAATCGCATCTCTTTCTCCGTCTTCTCATTGTATAAATTATTGTAACACATTTTTCGTCCGTTGTCAAACACTTTCTTCATTTTTCTTCATTTTATTTTCGTGCTTGCCATTCATCCGTTCATTCATTATACTTAGAGTAACACAAAAAGGACGCAATGTCAACAAAAAAAATGGGCCCCTGCGAATTAATTTTCGAGGAGCCCGGAAGAAATTATTTTGGTATAAATTCTTTAGAAACCGTTATCCTTTTCCATATTCAAAAATGGCGCAATACCGAAGCCTGGATTACCATCACAGACCGACCAGGGCTTATCGCCTGAGCGTTCTGTTCCTTGGAGCTGATCAGAGCCACCGAAAGGAGGTATTTTATATAGATGATGCATAGCTGTTCCCTTGTTCATACTTTATTTATACGAAACGAATTGATCTTACTGCTATCAACGCAATATTTCTCAACAAATTCTTCGGTGAATGCTTTATGAGAGTAGCTGCATTTCATATCGAGATCGACCTGATCAACTGTGTCTGGTGTCAGACGTTGCGTCACTTCATCATACTCACAACGACCGAAAGTAACCACGGGCTTGTTATGAAGAAGCGCTTCGAATCCTACGCCTGAATTGACAGTAAAGACTGTTCGCGCGTTGGTTAGATAATCGTGGATCGAATACTCATCGCTCCATTCCACATAATTCCGATCATATGTCTCCACAAGGCCGCGTAATGGCGCCATGCTTCCAGGGTTGATCGGATGACCCTTGACGAGCAGTTTCAGCTTCTTAGCTGTTGCATAATCGCATACTGCTCTGAGACAGTCAATTACCTCAAATTCCGAGTGAAACTTAATTGTTTCATCGTGAGGCAATTGACAAGGAAAGAAGAGAAATCCGTCGGCTTTAAGATCGCTGGTGTACGTCTTGGGTTGATCAAATTTGCTTTCGTTCTTCATCATGCGAACGCAAAGATCAGCCCAATGTTTCATCTGCATCCAATCCTCCGCCGCTTCTAGGGGTAAATGATCGAATGGGTATTTGCTGTGTGACGCTCCCCATCCATCGCAATCGACAGTGAAGAGGTGAGGGAAGACAGTCTGCATCCAGAATCTGAGCCCTGGATGTGTCGATCCAAATTGTTCGCGTGTCTTGTGTGGAACGTAGATCCGATCCCATTGACCAGGACGGGGAATATTTCCGATCTTGAAATTCCACATATAATCCTCGCAAACAACAACCTCATTGCCTTCGCGACGATGAAACTCAGCAAGATTCTTCACAAATCGATGCCAATGCGCGCGTAGGGGCGATAGCGTTCCTGTTCGTTGTGTACCCTTGCCTGCGCCGAACGGGGCGTCAAGATGTGGGGATAGGATTAGTACTTTCATGCTGTCACCGTCCATCCTTCGCGTTGTTTCTGGTAAAAGTCTCTCATTCTCTTTTCGTAATCTTCAAGCGTCTCCATATCTACTCCTCAATTCCAGGTAATCCGGATTTTCATACTTGCGGTTTCCCTTGCCTGTCCAGAACACTGAATGGTCGTTGAAGTCCCAGTCAATGTACTTTTGCGGCACTTGGCCAGAAATCAAAGGCAATTTCCTGGCAGCTTCCTTCATATGGACCTGATGCAGAGCGTATTGATCGACAAACCAAGCATACCCCATCGCGCTAATCATCAAAGAAACCCCAATCATATATGGACCCGCCTCTCTTTTGAGATATACAGCTCCGGCGGCCACGCGCGAGGCGGCGGTTTCCCACTCATTCGTATTGGGCAACGGGTCTCTGAAGTACAAGGCATAATGAAAATCCTTGAAATCATCCCAATCGATAGGACGGCGGAGAATGCAATCAGCATCAACTATCAACATTTCCTCATAAGTTTTAAGCATCTCGCGGGCGGACATAAAACGTTGACATGAGTACACGACTCGCTTCTCTATCCCTTCAGCAATGTCAATATCAACGAAAGAAATTGCCCCAGATGCCCCGATGGTAGAAGGGAAATCGCTATTGCCATGACCAGTAGACCTAAGTGCACTGAGGCAAGCGACACGATCTCCATTGATGATTTCCACATGGTATCTCTCCTCATGTTCAAGACAACTCTTGATTAAAGTTATTCCGTGTTCAAGAAAGTACTTTTCGTCGCATGACGCGAAAATGGTTCTCATTTCTTTATGTGCCTTTCAACAAAACTGTGCCAAAGAGGATGTTCTGCTATTTTCGTGAAATCGATATTAGGCATTGACTGAACATTCAATATATCTTTAGTCATCTCTTCCATATAGGCTTTTCTGATCTTTTCGATCATTTCTTGGTCAATTTTCATTCTAACTCCGCTATGGTTTGTGCTATTCCGTCGCGCAATGAGCGAACGTCTGAATTTGTGATCGATCTCATGAGCTTAGATTCCATACCCACCGGTCCATCCATCGTTTTAATATTGCCTTCATATCCAACTATCTCACTGATCATAAGTGCCAAATCCATAATCGAAACGTCAAAATTGACGCCGATATTGTACGGATAGATCAATGGATATAACAAATTGAAGCGGTCCTCCGCTGTCTTAAACGCTGCCTTAGCGAGATCATCTACGTGCATGAACTCTCGTCGCTGTGTTCCATCTCCCCAGATGTAGACGTCTGGATCGCCAAAGCGCTCAGCCTCTACGAACTTTCGGATCAAAGCTGCCATGACGTGACTCGAACCTTCTGCGTAATTGTCACCTGGACCATACAGATTTGGAGGTATGATCGTCATCATCTTATGGTGATGGATCTCAATCATTTTTGCCACTGCTCTTTTAGCAAGGGCATATCCTTTATTGGTTTCCTCTACCTGTCCTTTATGTACGTCTTCAATTTTAAAAGGTTGTTCTAATGATGGTGAATACATGCAACTGGAACCAAAATAGACCAACTGTAGATCAAGCTCAACACATGCTCTGACCACGTTTGATCCCATCGCCAGATTTTCAGCCATGTATGAGAAGTGATTGTCTTTGTTGTCTTGAATACCACCAACCTTGCCAGCACACATGAAGACAGTATCTAAAGTGTATTCTTTCAAAAACTCAAGAGTTGGAGTGTACTCGAGCAAGTCTACACGACGCTCGCCTGTTCCCCAGACATGATCTGTCAGAGTATTAAAAGTCTGTTTATTGTCGGGCTTAACTCGACACATAGCCTGACCGAGCATTCCGCTTGAGCCAAGAATTGCTATGTTCTTAATTTTCGATTCCATCTATTACCTCATATACTTGCTGGAGCTTATCGGTTAGATCACGATCATCGTTCCCGATGAAGAAGCCATCCTCCTCAACTCTTTCAGTCATTGTCAATCCTTGATCTGGACAGGTCCAATATTCGTAGTGAGACATCATCGGCTGCTTTAAGATGTCACCCGTGACGACAGGCCGCGTCTCTACTCCGAGCGCTCCTAGACGTGTTACGACTTCCTGCCGTTTGCCCTTCAATCTCCCTTTGAGGATTATAGCAAATCCGAACCAAGAATGCCGGGTGCTATTCGGGGATATGGCTTGTATATCGCATATCTCGCTTTTGCCGAAGAGTTCTTTGAAGACGTGGGCATTGGCGGATCTTCGCTCAAGGAAGTATCGATGTCTTTTAAGTTGTTCTCTGCCAGTTGCTCCCGACATTTCGAGAGGACGGACGCAATAACCCGGTAAGGTGAACGTATAACTATTCTTCCAGCCGTCGATTGCTTCACTTTGCGTGAAATCACTTCTCTCCAGTTCGCGGGTCCACCCGTGTGCTCGCAGGGGTAAAAGACATTTATAAATCTCTGGGTCATCAGTTACTATCATGCCCCCTTCCATTGTTGATAGGTGGTGCGAAAAGAAGAATGAGTATGACGCAGCCATGCCGAATGTGCCTGTCCATTTGTCTTTGTAAGTAGCGCCAAAAGATTCGCAATTGTCTTCAACCATGAATTTCGGCAATCTATCGAAATCGCATGGATTGCCCAAGAGATTGACGGGCATTACCAAATCCTGACCATCCACATAATGCTCGTTTACCAAATCAGGATTGATGTTGAGCGTCTCGTCAACGTCGAGTATCAGCAGATCGAATCCATGTTGCATCCAAGGCGCATATGTAGTCGACCATCCTATGCGCGGGAGAATGACACGATCAAAACGGTGTAAGCGTTGCATTGCTGCAGCGATTAGGAGGTTTGCAGATGATCCTGAGTTGACCATGACGGCGTACTTGCTCCCTGTGATTTCACAGAAGCGATCTTCGAAGGCTTTGACCTCGTTGCCCATCGTGTAGCGACCCGATTTCATCACGCGAGCAATGGCTTGTTCTTCGTCGTAGCCCCAATTGTTGTGTGCTAATGGGTAGTCAATGTTCACTTCATCTCCTCTTCAACCATCTCTTGGATCATGTCTTCGAACGAGATTTCTGGTTCCCAATCGAGCTCTTCTTTTGCCTTTGTTGAGTCTGCCTTTAACCAATGCAACTCGTTTGGTCGCATGTATTTGTCTACGTTGTAATGGACACGAATCTTATCGTTCTGATCAATAGCGAATCCGTTTTCATCCCACTCTAGATCCATGCCAGCAAAAGAGAACGCCACGTCTACCATGTCTCTAACGGAATGAGCAACGCCACTTCCCATGACATAATCTGATGGATGATCAGCTTGCAGCATCATATGCATCCCTCGCACCATGTCTTTGGCGTGTGACCAATCACGTTTTGGATCAACGTCGCCTAGCTCGATGTAGTCTGCTTGTCCCCGGACAATATTGTTGATCCCGCGCGCAACCTTCTGTGTGACAAATGTGGCTCCACGTCGAGGCGACTCGTGATTGAACAGGATGCCATTGGCGGCAAATAACCCATAAGAATCGCGATAAATCTGTGTCATATTGTAGGCATATAGTTTTGCCGCGCCATATGGGCTGACTGGGCGCATTGGACTTCTTTCATTGAGACCGCCCTGTTCGCGCGTGTAGGTGGTATGATTGCCATACAACTCAGACGTACTCGCCTGATACAATCGGACATCGTGCGGGTAGTCGCGAAGGATCTCAAGCAACCTCATTGAGCCCAAAGCATCAGCGTTAGCCGTGTATTCGGGCATCTCAAACGAAACCTTGACGTGCGATTGCGCTGCGAGATTGTAAACCTCGTCTGGTCCTATGGAATAGATGATGTTTCTCAACCCGAGCGGATCTGTCATATCTCCATAATGAAGCTGGATTTTGTCAAAGATATGATCAATCCTGCCTGTATTGATCGAAGCCGATCGCCGTATGATGCCATGCACTTCGTAGCCAAGATCTAGCAAATGCTCTGCTAGGTAGGAACCGTCTTGACCTGTGATGCCAGTAATAAGTGCTATCATCGACATATTTTGACCACTAACCATAACGCTTTAGACACCACGTCAAAACCGCTGCAATATTTTCGCCAACCCATTTGACCACGCTGATGGCACCAATAATGCGAAGGATATCTAACGTGTATTCATCATAATCCCATCGCAGCTTAACAAATTCATTGAAAGTTTCGCTGGTAAAATCTAAGATCACAATTAGGGCAGAAGTGGCTATAATCAGCACTATCATGCCGGCAGTCCAACCGATTACTTCTGGAACACCAATTTTCATCATTCTACTCCAAATGGATCCGGCACTCTAATGCTACCGTGGATTGCTCCGCGCGTATGTTTGTATTTTGCGTCTCCGCGGCGATGCCACCCCTGAACATTGCCGATCATCAGGGTGTCTGCAGGCACTGCCATCATTGTTAAATTATAACGCATCTTTTCGAGTTTGTCAAGCGAAATCCGCAACGATCCCTCAATATGTCCAATATCCATCCAAGCATCGATCCTGTCGGAGCAAATCTTAATGGATTCGTCATAAAGGTAATCGAGCGTCGGGAACGACAGCGCCGCTGATCCTGGCGCATACATGAATGGCCCATCACCCTCTTTGACCTCTTCTGGAAAATACCACCACTTGATAGCGGGAAAGAATGTATCAGTGTGAATGTTCTTCTGGATGTCTCCGTTGTCAGGTTCGTTTAAGACGTTCTGAGCAAAGGTGTTATTGTCATACAATCGCATGGCATTTGGATCGCCCTTGCGTTGGATAGCTTTGAGGACCAGATCCTTCATCTCGCCAAACGCTGCCTCGCGCGTAGCTTTGTAGTTGCTCGCGTTGAGGTTTTTGATGGTGTTTTGATTGTCCTTGTGGACGAGTGGCGGGAACCCGCTGAGCTGTTCTGCTACCAAAGAACGACACGGATCAAGCAGGAAATCGTGGTGAAGCATATACCCGTCATTGAGATACCATTCTTCACATCCTCTATGCTGAGCAGCGTAATGCGAAAAGATCACGCGGAACAGATGTAATCCTCGTCGCATAAAGAACTCATTGTTGAGTGGCGGTTTCATGAAGCGTTTCTGATCTGACAAGACAAACGCATGTTGAACTGCTGTGACGCCAATGTTGTTGAGAATAGTTCCCATTCCGGCTCTAAACATTTTCTTGTCTGTACGCGCGGATTGTTCTGCTTGAAAGATATTTTCGAGCTCTGGATTAGTTAGTGTTCCACGGTCCTTCATCATTTCGTAAAACCAATTCATTTTTAATTATCCTTTCTATTTGCAACACAAGGCGCGCCTTGCCCTTGTCTCGCCCAGTCGTACTGGCATGAAACATATTTCGAATCTTGAGATTGTATCCATTCACTACAGTTCGAAATCTATGAAACGCTGGATTTATCATCATACCATCTCAAGCCTGGAAACAAAGTCATCAATTGCTCAACCGTATCGTAATGACGTGTCTCTAGTGTATGAGTGCCATCTTCCATTGATTGTGGAAAAACAGAAACTTCTTTATATGGGTCGAAGATCAACGTACTGAAGACAAACGTAGTGAAGCTGCATGTCACATCCGCCGAATTCAAAATCAAATTCCAATCTTCGACGGGCGTTCCACCAGAACAATACTTTGGATCGTCGCCAATCATTACGTATCGGTAGTCAGAACAGTAGATTTTGCTGTATGTCTCAGGTGAGATCAACTGTCTATCACGACTTCGATAATGAAGGATTGGTGCTGTTTGCCGTTCATCAAACATAAACTTTTGGAATGAACGACAAAAGACGATATTGTCCATGATCTGTTTGATGGCTTTATAGTTCCAAGCATCTTGCTTCTCATATCCATCTACAAGTTTGATCGGAACGCCGAAATCGAACAATTCGCTGATGTAGTCGACTTTGACGTGATCGGCGATATTGCCACCGGTGTTGATATGGATTTCCTCTACTCGCTCATCCAATCGGAGCGCTTCGGTCATGCCATATAGCGTTTCAACGACTTGTGTACCTAAGGCGCCTCGGACATTAATGATCATGAGTTTTCCATTTGTTGTAAATCTCTGAAGTCAACAACACCATAACTATTCCGGCGAAAACGTTGACCTCTAATTCCTCAAGGTTCAACAATTCTCCAATCATGCCGCTAATAAAGGGTGTGGAAATATCTAGGAGTATAACCACGAACATGGCGATCACCAACGATGCTAACCATTTGAAGAAATTCTTCATGTTAATGTCTCAATGTAAGATTTGTTGATGAAAACCATGCCTGTACGCGCGACGAAAGGCTTCGCCATCGTGGACACGCCCCGGATCGTGTCAGTCATATCTTGACTGAATTTAAAACCATATTCATCGAACACGTCCTTCCAGTACTGCGCTTCCTGGCAATTGACATGATGATGTCCAGGTTGATCTGGCGTTGCGTGAGTGCAGATCACGTACTTACAGCGCTGGAGCGAGGGCATGAAATTCGAGATGTATTGCTCTTCCACGTGCTCTAGGAATTCGACACACCAACCGAGATCGAACTCCCTAAAAACATCATTCTCACCGACTGGACCTTTGGTATAATCGTGAATGTGGACAGGAATTCTTCCTCTATCTAAAGTGAAATCTCCATCCACGCCCATGGCTATCAATTGGCGATCGATGGCCAATTGAACCATGCCGCCGGTGCCACAACCCACGTCGAGGAATGATTTCACGTTAAACTCGTTAATCATGTAGACGAGGGAGCCTCGATCCATATGGGTCTTATTCAGGTGCCCACCGAGATGATCTGGTAGATCAACGGACATAGATATTCACCGAAGGTTGATGTTTTGGAGCAGCCGCCTTTGCCATTTCGAGGAAATAGCCCTGTCGCCTGGATGCAAAATAATTGCTGTATGGATGGACTGCCTCATACATCGCCTTGGCAGTCCGGGTGAATCTTTTGATCTCTTTAGCGGTCATCGGTTGACTCCTCTAAGTCATTGTTGGCGACCTCGCGTTTGGTCAATCGGACCACTCGTTGGTCATGAGCTTCTCTGCGCTTAGCCTTGACGAACCGGGGCTCAAAGAACTCCTCGTCGTCCGAATAGCTTTTGCTGCGTCGAAATGTATTAGACACCGTCAATCTCCACTACTAGTTGGTTGTTAAAATCCGGATTTTCCTGTCGCTCAGGATATCCGCCAGGGTTCGCAATCACGCGAGTGTTCCCAATCATATAGTCGTTCGATCCGTGCATGTGACCATGAATCCATAGATCAGGCTCAAAATCGAACATGAGGTCAGTCAGATCTGACTGATACGCTCCGTTAAGGCTATCGCCCTTGTAACGGAAGTCGACCGACTTGGTGCAGGGAGCGTGGTGCGTGTAGATCACGACCTTAGAGCTGGGGCTGTTGTCAATAATGTCAGCGAGCTCTCGCTCTAGCCACGCGCGGGACAGTTTATGCTCCATCAATGCACGCTGAACGCTAAAGCGCTGTTGTACACCTTCCTTTGGGGATGAGGTGATGTATTGGAAATCATTCATGCCCTGGGCAGCTTCCATCATCGTGTTTGGATTCTCACGGTCGAAATCTGACCAAAGCGTCGTGCCGAGCAGAATGACGTTAGAATTGGTCATGTTGGTACGAATTTGATCGCCGAAGACCACATTAGAAGACGATCCATCACCAAATTCTTGCTTGTTCTTGATCGTTTCAGCCATCTCGATAGGGAGACGATCCAAATTATTGTGGTAATACTCATGATTACCAGCGATGTAGAAGACGGGGCGAGGCGCGTAATGCTCCTCAAGCCAATGAATAGCGTCAGTTCCAACGCCAATATCGCCAGCGGCAATCACGATATCGCACTCGGGCACGTCATATTGGTACTGATATTTCACGAACTCCAGATGGAGATCACTTACAACGTGAATTTTCATAGGAACATGCTTTCTTTTTCAATTAGATGATACGAGGCGTAATGCTGCTCGTCAAAATGATCAGTGAAATGCTGCACTCGAGCGTTGATCCGATCAGCAAAAGCGAGGCGATCTTCAGACGCGCCTTCACATGTCAGAACAACGATGACTTTGCCGTCGCCTGTCTGAATGACAGCAGCAAAACTATGAGTCGCGAAAGCCTCATCGATTGGTCCAAGGACTGTTTTCTTCATCGTCTCAATCCTCTAGATTTCAGCGGTTATAGACACGATTTTCGTAGATGCGCGCGTCTTCAAGGGCACAGTCGCGTTCATCCTCGAGATTGGAGATCTCATGGTCCAATCGAGCAATTCGCGCGTTTAGACGCTCGATCTCTACATCCCGTTCATCCAACCGACGATTGAGATCAGTGATCTGCTCTTCCGCTGCGTCCAACTCATTATTCTCACCGCGATCTGACATATCTTCTTCCTCATTGTGTAATTATAGAGTAACACAAAAAGCGTCGGATGTCAAGAGTTTTCTTGAAGTTTTTTCGATAAAATGCTGGCTCTAATATCCCAATAAATTCGTTATCCTAGTCTTATGATAGGATTCGGATACACTCCATTAAGCTCCTCCAAGATCACCGTTTTGACAGATCGTTGGTCGATCTTTTGCATCATTCCGATCAGACTTTTGGGAGTATAGCGAGGGTTTACCATCCCCGACATTCGATTGCCGGGTGGTCGCATTTTGAGCTCGACGTTGATCTTCTTCTTGGGTTTTTTGAACAGGAAATCTAAGAACATTCTTCACTCTCCTTCATATATTTCTGGACACGAACCTTGAACCATTTGCCTGAGATTTGGTCATTGAAATAGGTGTCGTCCTCAAGGACGCGCCTTTCGAATTGCTCTTTGACTTCTCCATAATTGACACCTCCTTTAGTAAGATAAGGTGCAAGGATGACACGGGAAAAGTCGGCAATTCCCTCAGATTGAACCAGCGCTTTAAGTACATCGTTAGAACCGTAGTACTTCCGCCATTCACTTTCAGCTTTGACGCGACGTTTCTTTCCTTTAGGTTTCCGATGCGTCCAAAAGTATTTTCTACCAATGTACTTGCGTTCTGTCGAAAGTTGGGTAATGAGGTAAACGAATCCATAATATTTTCCTATATCTTCACTCTCGAATGGCTTGCCTTTGTAGATCCACGGATTAGGATAACTTGCTTCAGTCATCCGACTCCTTTTCTGCTAAATAAACATCATAATACCATTCCTTGAAAGCCTTTAGAGCCTCGTATTCGTTGTTATTTTTAGCAATCGCTTTTAGTGTTTCTTCAAACTCCACATAAGGTGCGGTGTTCTTTCTCCAAGTGAAGAATCCTTTCTTTTTCGTTCCATCAAGCAATTCGGCTGCACGTAGTAATAATGATGCCTCATGTGCGACAAAACGACTGTCTACAGATTGTAGGAATAGTTCCTGTTTATTCGTCTTCTTCATTTTCTAAATCCTCTATTTCATCATTGGTGAATATTTCGTCGCCACCACAACTTGGGCAGCGCTCTACAATTGTGCATTCTGTCAGGAACCTGACCATGAATTCAGCATCGCATTCTTGACACGTATAAATTTCTGCATCAAAGATAGCTTGTTCTCCTTTTTCTTTATTGTTGCGCGCTCGATCCAGTCACTGTGATCAACCATGAATAGGTCATAAGCTTCTTTGTCGTAGAACTCATAGTATCCCGCATGACAATCATAGTCGATCTTTGGCCCATATGACACCATTCGCCAGCGACCATCAAGATGTCCGTGAGCAGGTTTAGCTAAACGTTCAATGTCTTTTCCCCATTTAGACTCCATATGCCACTTATGGTTAAATGCTTTGAAATCAAACTTGTCAGACTTGCCTAGCACATGGTATATATCCCAAAACATATCATGAACTACAGGACCGAACGTCACTTCAAACAAGTGCTCAAAACTACCGACGCACTGAAAATTATCACAGTCGTCTGTTCTCATAGGACCGAGATGACGCCAACACCAATTGATAGCGTAATCTTCGTCATCAATCTCTCTGGTTCCGCAATAATCTTCGGAGTATGTCCTGATGTCTGGCGTTCGTCTATACAATTTCGCACCCACCAGCAGCGCAAGCCAATTCGCCCATTCCTGTTGTCTGGTCGGTCGTTTCCCAGCTTTGAAGCTCATTCCAATCGACGTTTGTAGGCATGCTTGCTAACATCTGCTCATATTCTTCCTTGGTGCAGTCCTGATATGGAGCCTGACGATATACGTGATCTGAGTGTGGCAAAAATGACACACCGCTCATCTTGTCGAAATTGGCATACACCCAGGCGCCAACGTCCATCCACTCATCTTCGCGGACGGAGATCGTTACCGAGGGCTTGTGCTCACACCAATGATCCTGATAGATCTTCCACATATGAAGCTGCTCGACTGCGGACATGTCGTCACGCATTACAGCATCATCTGGCGACTTGATCGGAAATGAGAACACGACTGCGTGATCTGGTTTCGTTATGTCATCCTCATATGGGAAACCAGCGACCATCATCATTTGAGTGAGGGGATCGAGTTTATCACCGCGTACCGTACGAATGTAATGCGGTGCGTGTCGCGCATGGATGCCCGAAGCCGAGTCGACGAGCTGGCTGACAGTGCCAGATGGCTTGACACAGGTAATTGCAGTTGCCGCCGGAATACCGAGCTTTTTAGCCCATCTCGCGTTAGTGTCAACTGCGATACCTTTGAGCATTTCGAGGAATTTCTTGAAATCATCTTCGTTCTCCCATCCTCGCCCGTTCGTTAATGGACTGTCCATAATGCCTGTGAGGGATACACCAAGCAGACGTTCTTCCTCACAATTATGTTGCCATTTGCTGGACAGGTATCGGAATGACGTAAGAGTGCTTTGCCACGTCCCAATCGTTGCAGCCCAGACGACCTTCTTGATGATGTCCTCAATGCTATCCGTCGCGCGTATGACGACCTCAGAGAGATTGCAGAATTGACGTGAACGTAAGATGATCTCAGAGCATGGGTTCGTGCCAAACTCATGATCTGTATCTCGCCGTCCATTCTTCGCTGCTTGTGCGGTTGCGGACTGTCGATTGAAAAATCCACGCTCGCCTGACTTCGACTTGTACAACGCGAGAAATTCGTCCATGAAGACGCCCATATCAGGCTTCTCCGTGTATGCTGCTGAATTGTTCGCAAGAGCACGCTGTGGATGGATTTCCCACCACTGACCGCTTTTGGCATCGCGCATACGAGTATCGGACAGATTCGAGAGACTGATGAGTGCTGAGCGTCTGACACCGCCCACCACGACCACATCAGCAATCTTACAGACAAGATCATGCGCCTCTAGCGATGATAACTTTCCACCTGCAGCACCTTGAAATAGCGCCACGGTAAATTTGAACAAATCGATAAGAGGTTCAGGACCAGAACTACGACCACCAAACGTCTTGAGTGGAGTGCCTGCTGCTCTTAGACGTGAAGTATCCCAACTGGGGATCTGGCCCTGATAGAGTAGAGCAATGAGCTCTTTTAACGCGCGTGCCCAACCAATTTTGCTATCCGCTACATGGATACAAATATCCGACGCATGAAAGTCCTCTGCAACCTCTGGTAGCTTGTTGATGTATTGACGCTCAACCGAGAAGCCTACGCCAGTGCCACACATAAGGATATACATGATCTCGTCAAACGCTTGGACACGATCAATAGCTAGATAAGCACAGTTGTATCCCGCTACGTTGTCTTTTTTGAGCGCTGGACCTGCTGTCATTAATGCGCGCATAGAAGGCATCGCTTGCAACGATAACGTAGCTTCTTCTAGATCTTTACGTTCCTTCTTGCTCACCTTGTAATCGTTGTTCTCTGCCAAATGTTCAGTGAAGAAGTCATAATATCGATTGACTGTTTCGTTCCACGTCTCTCGTCTACCCTCGTCCCACATAAATCTAGAGTAACGGGATAGGTGGATGAACTCTTGATATTGTGTTGGTAAGTGATTGCTTGATATTGTCTTGACTCCCTTAAATGTAGTACACGACTGGCGTGACTTCTGTGAACTCTTCTATTATTTTACTAATTATTGCCCAGTCGCCTCCTTCAAGGGCAGATCCTATTTTCACGGCTCTCTGTCCTTCACAATTATCAAAACGGCAGTATACAATACCCAAGCGATCCAGACAGATAGCAACGTCCATTCGCTTTCGCCATACAACAAAGAAACCTCGTTGAACCATTGGTATGCTACGATACCAATCATCCAAGCGAAGAACAACAAATCGGCCCATCCACTGAGCAGGAATTTCTTCATGTCAATCAAACCCATCATATTTGGGTTGGAAAAACACCAATCCAAGCCCGAGCAAGAATGAGATGAACATAACAATCCACATCCAGGGATGATCGTTATACACCAAACCCACAGATATAGCTAACCAAATGATAGTGATCCATGCTGCTTTTCTTGATCTGAAAATTGTTTCATGCTGTCAATGCCTTCCATGAGTGTGGATATAGGTCTCGGATGTTCAAATCAACGCCATGGACGAAATCGTCGTGATCTGTCTGGGCTCCATGTCCTGATCGTTGATTATATATACGAGCCCAAGCAACCAAACTACCAGTCCAATCGAAATTGACCATCATGTTCTGAGGCAGATGGATACGCGCGTGCTCAGGCGCAACGTTCATGTCAAGTAACATATTATAAGTTTGAAGCGCGTCGTAAGTAGCATCACGACCGATATCCGGTCCCTCGTCCACAAATTCTGTCTGTGAGGATCCCTGTTTGACGTTTTCGCCACGCGCGCGATAGTTCTCAGGAAACCAGAACTCAGGCTCTGAGTCGATGTAGCGTCGAGATTCCTCGCTCCATGTCAGACCAATCTGATGCTTCATGAGCTGACGGGACATCCAAATGGGCACCTTGACCTTCAACGTCACAACGGCAGACGCAAACGGAGCCCAATGAACGGGCGTCTTTTTGATCTCGCGGACGATCTTGTCGATAACCAAAGGATCGTTTGAATTAGCCAACTCGATCATAAGATTATCCCATGCTGAGGATGAGAAGCCCAACGCCAAATATTTGATCAGGTTCTCGTCTGATTTGTCCATGACCTCCTTGCGCTTGGCGAACGATTGGCGCGCGGTGTTGACAATCGAGAGATCTGTGCCTTTGTGGCTGTCGTACTGTACTTCAATCTTTGCTATTTTCATCACTTCCTCCATCTACTGACCGCGATTATCATTAATATATGCATCATCAAGATCGGCCAAAAGAGCATGCTTATGAACTCCAGACCCCTTGTATCTACTATATGATCATATTTCGCCGTCAGGATCAGCAAGCCGAATCCGCATCCAAAATAGACTGCAAACAAAATCCAAGGTGCTAACATCTCCATCACGACTTCCTCCATGCTCTAAATGCTGCCTCAGCCGACAGTCCGGCGTAGGTATTCATGTTGATCATACTCATAACCTGCTCGATTGTCATGCCGTTCAGGATCATCTTGTTGATGTCCATCCCCTCCTCGAGCGTGTCGGGCCAGATCACCGTAGGAAAGTTCTGCACACCCTTATGGATCTGCTTACAAACCTCTTTGTTCCTTGGCTCATTGTCATAAACAAGTACCACGTCCACGTCATACTGTAAAACCCTCCTCACCATGTGTAGCGAAGCATTGCCAAAGGCAATTGCGTTCGGAATGAACATCGCGTCGAACTGGCCTTCTGTCACGTACACCGTCTTGGTGTAGTCGACTTTGTTCAGATTGTAGACCATATCGACCTCACGATCAGTCAACTTGATCTTCACGTATCGTAGCCCTTCGTCTGTCAACGCGCGACAATCGATGCCAAGCAAACGTCCATCACGCGCGTAACAGGGGATAATGATTCTTGGTTCCTTGTCTTTCATCTTCGCAGCGTACTTCGGATTTAGCTTATCGATATCAGCTATATTATTAATATAATACAGATTTCGGTATTTGTCAATCGGAATCTGACGTCCAGCCAAATATTTCACTGCAATGTGATCATCGTCCAGCTTATCACATCGGTCGAACACCATATCCAAAATCCCTTTAGGTTCAAAACGGTTTTCCGTTTTGAATTGTTCGGGTTCTTTTTTGGGAGTCAGTTTACCCTTTTCAATGAATTTCTCCATTGAATACTCTTTATACAGAGTAGGATTATGATGTTTAAGAAACCCCATGAAGGATTTACTTTCACCACAATTATGACACTTGAAGGACATTAGACCTTTTGTGATGTAGAAGTACCCTCTTGTTCTATGACGGTTCTTCTTACTGTCACCACAAATAGGACATCTGAATGTTGCAGTATAAGGATTGTTCTTCGTTACCTTGAATAAAGGTAATGACATTCCTACCATACTTGCGTATTTGATGTCTAAATAGAGCATTACAAATCACCTTTGTTTCAAACGAATGAATGATAAAATACAAACATTTATCACCAAATGACAATATCATTGTAACAGAGTTTTCATGCAATGTCAAGCATAAAATGCAATTTTAGAGAGAAAATTCGACGACTGGCCAAGCAACGCCGAACGGGTACATCTTTTGAATGGGATTGCAGGCGTATTTGACGAAAACGTGATATTCCCAATTGGATGGGAACGTGTGATCGAGGTTCACGCTGATCGCCCACTTCTTGTTGAAGACGGGAAACTTGTCGGATTTGGTGATCTTGCTGAATTTGATGTCTGGCAGCGTGATTGTATATCTCACCTCATCGACCACTGTCTCTAGATGACGTTGCGCGATGCCGGCGCATGTTCGATTGACTCGACCTTGGTTCCACACCACGACAAGATTTCCACCTTCTCGGGCGGTTTTGTACGTGATATTTTCGACGGGAGGACGAGTGTCTGCCAAGGAGTATGACACGTAGAAGAACATTGAAGCGATGAGAATTCTGATTGACCAATCAATGGCGCGACGAAATTTTGCAATCATGACTTATGTCTTTCCCGAGAAGTAGCCTATTGCAGTAGCAATTGCTGCCATAATAGCACCATAGAAAACGCGTTCCATCCAAATGAACTTCGATTTGGACACGAACTTATCTTCTTGTTTGTTCATGCGCTTGCCCAATTCATCGACTCTCTTATGAAGCTGAGAATCTTCGTCTTCGAGCTTACTTATGTTTTCAATGGTATTGTCAAGCCGTTCTCCAAGAACCGCGACGTGTACAGCGTCACTCTTCCGCTTTTCGTCCTGTGCTTCGTTCGTCATCTCTGTAGTACTCTAACAAGTTGTTACTCTGTTTGATATAGCGAAGCGCGTCCTGCAACCATGCAGCGAACGATAGATAATCCTGCTCTGTCAATGAAAAGTATGAGTAGGGAAGAGCCTTTCCCTCTATGATCTCTTTATTCTTCTGGTCGGTTACTGTTGGTGTCAGTACCTCCCACTTTATCTTTGGCGGTTCCCCTATCGGTGCCGGCATTGGCGGGTGGAACTGCTTTTGAACAATAACTTTTGTCTTTGTCACCACTGGCACAGACAAAGTCTCGCAAGACGTTATTAGTAGCCCTAGTGGCAAAACGACCAATAAGACCAGGTTTCTTTTGAGCCAAATCACTTATTCTATTCCTATAACCATTCAATTTCGCAACTGCATCATTTTTCTCTATCGTCACTTTATTTATCGTTTCGTTGAGCGCGCCTAACTGTTCTTGCTGTTCTCTTTGTAAATCCACAATACGATCAATCTCTTCATTGAGCGACTTGTTCACAGATTGAGCAGTTACCATATTCGCCTGTAACGTCGCAACATTCTTAAGGAGAGTCTCGTTCTCCTTCTTCAACCACCAAATAACCCCACCCGCGAGTGCGAGAGCGATCACCAGTCCCATAATGATGTACTTGGAAATGCCAAACATTAGAGTCTGTATTTTTCCTTATCGTATTTTAGAAGCATTTTTCTTAATAACATTTGGATGCATGTTATCTGAAAATACTGTAGGCTTGTGTCCTTGTGCCCTCAGTGATGAAGCGTGTCTGTCCGCATCTGCTTTCTTGTGGAACATTGTCGATGTTTTATCACTGTGGCTTTGCATAACATGATGGATCATTGGATGTTTGGCGCTGGCTGCGGCAATTTCGTTTCCTGCTTTTCTAGCGCGTTGAACTTTCCCGCTCCATCCAGACAAAAGCCCTTCATTGAATTCGTTAAACGTCTTCATTTTATTTCTTCCCTATATTTGATAGGCCCATGTTGTTTAAATGATTTCATTATCTTGTTTTTCCCGTCTTACTCAATCTTGCCACATGTTTAGCTACAGTCTTTGGGCTAGAATGAGTAACATGAAACCCGTGCCGTTGGAAATTTGAGCTACCATCTGGATTATGAGTGTGTAGCAAAAATTGCTTACCTGGACGTGTTCCGGGATGAACAGCATATTTTCCTTTAGGACCACTGAATGTATGAATGGCATGTTTATCATTTTCTTTATGCCATTGTTTTCCGCGATCTTGTCTATCCATACTCTGCTTGAGCGTTTCAGGAGAATTTCTAGCCCCTACATTCTCTCTTATAATCTCTTTGTTGAATTCGTTAAACGTCTTCATTTTATTTCTTCCCTATGCTTGATAGGCCCATGTAGGCGCCCACCAGTGATAACAGCCCAAAGGCTGTCGTTGATAGCAACGTCATAATCTTCTCTAGTCTCGTTGCTTCTGCATCGCCTGTTAGAGCGATACTCGTTACTGCCACCGCCATGACAATTACTGCTGTCAGGCTGATGTATGCTATTCGTCTACGGGTTGACCAGCGCTTTGCTGGCTGTTCACCCTGTGACTTTGGTTGTTCGTCCGCCATGCTTCACCAAATAACCTTGAAAATCGATGTCTGGATACTCTTTCTTAAGACCCACAAACATATCAATATTTGCTTTTGAGTCATCAAAGAGTCTCATTCGACTGTATTTATTAGAATTCAAATATCGCTTGATGATTGTTTTCTTCTGAGATGCAGGATTGCCTTGTCCTAGATTGCCAGAGCGTTCAACATAGATGTTGTCTATGTCAAGTCCAAACTTGCGAAAGGTTGCTAAGAACAACTCTTTGTTATCGAAATCAGCTCTCGCTGTAAGGATAATCACGCGCGAGCCACGCTTCTTCTTGATGTTCTTAAGGATCGCTTTAGCAGTCCCCATCATGCGACCGATTGGTCGGGACGTGTCGTAGAAGTGCCTGGAATTGCGAAATTCGCTGAAATCGAAGCTCTCGCCACGCTTCAGTTTATAATCGTTATATTGTGTGCCAGTGATGCTTTTGATGACTTTGCCCTTCTTGACCACCTTGATCTCGGCAAATGTCTGTAGCAGCGTGTCGTCAATGTCGAAGATTGTCAGACCACCCTCCTGGAGACGGCGTTCTTCGTGTACGTTTGCAACTGCGCGGCGTAGAGTTTTGAGCG
>ENA-OREN01002342-OREN01002342.1-marine-metagenome-genome-assembly--contig:-NODE-2342-length-19485-cov-7.838572_pt1 | contig 19485 bp, 19 predicted proteins | sample MGYA00248624_ERZ508555 | MGnify/ENA primary metagenome ERZ508555 (study PRJEB26222, sample SAMN06267773) | marine metagenome | isolation source: Saanich Inlet, British Columbia, Canada | place...
TTACCTTTCATAATTCCAGGGTATTTTTTAAATTGTCTTCTGACTTCTACAACAACAGCACCACCTGCTCTTCCAACTGCTTGCATTCCCATAGATCCAAATAAATATGGAAGCATTCCACCTATTAATAAACCAACAACAACATATGGATTTGATAAATCAAAAGTAACAACTATTCCTTCTAGTTTAGATCCTGAAACTCCTGAAAAATGTTTAATATCTTCTACATATGCGGCAAATAAAACTAAAGCCCCTAAACCTGCTGAACCAATCGCGTAACCTTTAGTAACAGCTTTCGTTGTATTACCTACTGCATCTAACGCATCAGTAGTTTTTCTTACACTATTAGGTAATTTTGACATTTCTGCTATACCACCTGCGTTATCGGTAACTGGTCCGTAAGCATCAAGAGCAACTACCATACCAGCTAAAGCTAGCATTGTAGTAACCGCTATAGCTATTCCATAAAGTCCTGCAATAGAATTTGTTGCTAGAATTCCAGCAACAATAATTAATGCTGGTACAGCTGTAGCTTCCATAGAAACAGCTAGTCCTTGAATGACATTTGTTCCATGACCTGTTGTTGATGATTTTGCTATGCTTTTCACTGGTCTATATTCTGTACCTGTATAATATTCCGTAATCCAAATTAATAGTCCTGTAATAACCAATCCAATAATTCCACATGTATACAAATTCTTGCCATTAAAAGATTTATTATTAACTGTATATTCGCTTGTAAAACCAATTACATAATCAGTTACTGGATACAAAATTACCAATGAAGAAACTGCAGATACAACAAATCCTTTATACAATGCATTCATTACATTTTTACTTTTACCAAGTTTAACAAAAAATGTTCCTAATATTGATGTTAAAATACACGCACCACCTATAGTTAAAGGATAGATCATCATGTTAATATCACCAACAAAAAATATTGATGATAAAACCATTGTAGCAACAATTGTTACAGCATATGTTTCGAATAAGTCCGCAGCCATTCCTGCACAATCACCAACGTTATCTCCAACATTATCAGCAATTACTGCTGGATTTCTAGGATCATCTTCTGGAATTCCTGCTTCAACTTTACCAACTAAGTCAGCACCAACATCTGCACCTTTTGTAAAAATTCCACCACCTAGTCTAGCAAAAATTGAAATAAGTGAAGCACCAAATCCAAGAGCAACTAATGCATTAACTATTTCTCTTTCTTCTATTCCAAATTTTAATAAAAAATAGTAATAAACAGCAATAGATAATAAAGCTAAGCCTGCAACAAGCATTCCTGTTACAGCACCAGATTTAAATGCTATAGAAAGTCCACTTGCTAAACCTTTTCTAGATGCTTCAGCAGTTCTTACATTTGCTTCTACAGAAACAAGCATACCAACATATCCAGCTATGCCTGATAGTGTTGCACCAATTAAATAACCTACTGCAACCAAAGGACTAAATACAAAACCGATAACAACTAAAACAACAACACCAACCACAGCAATTGTTTTATATTGTCTTGCTAAATAGGCTTTTGCACCTATTTGAATAGCAGAAGCAATTTCTTGCATTTTTGAATTACCAGCACTTGAGTTGAGAATGTTTTTACCAGTAAAAAAACCATAAACTATTGAAAGAAATCCTGCTGCTATTGTATAAAGTAAAATTGTTTCTACCGATGTATTCATATTACCTTTTTGGTTGTTTAGTTGTTAAATTTTAATGTTATAAAGTCCGGACAATACAAAAAAAGCTATAAAAGGCAATATTTAACTTGCTAAAACTTATGCAAATAACCTTTGTTTTTAAGTGTAATTACTGCGTTATTATGATCAATTATTAATGATTTTAATGGTTTATTTTGAATAATTCCAATTTTAGTGATTTTAACACCTAACCTACTAGAAATTCTCTTGATGATTCCAGCTTTGACCTTGGAGGCTGTAAAAAGAACCTGATAATCATCTCCTCTAGAAATAAAATTAATTTTTGAAAGATTCTTGAGTTTTAATACTTTTTTTAAATTATTTGAAATTGGAATATTTTTTAAATTAAGTTTGTATGATAATTTTTGATTATTTATCAACTTATCTAAATCTGCTAAGAGTCCATCGGAAATATCAATTGAAGTATTAGCAAAATTTTTAAGCTCATTAGCTAATTCTAATTTAATATCAGGCATAAAATATTGAGTAGTAAAATACTTATTCAATATATTATTAAGTTTAATTTTTTTCTGTAAAACTAATAAACCTAAATAACTATCACCTAAATTACCTGACACATAAATATCATCATTAACTTTTCCTTTATTACGATAAATGATATCTTTAGAAAAACCAATTGATGTTATTGTAAAACTTAATTTATTTGAAAACACAGTATCTCCACCACCTAATAAAATATTATATCTATTTTGCTCTCTATTTAATGATTTGCTTATTTTTGATAAATTGGATTTAGAAAAACTTTTTTTATTACCAGATCCTGAGACAAAATAATATTTAGGAAGAACTCCTTTGCAAATAAGGTCTGAAATTGATGATCTAATTATTTTTTTAATAACTAGTTCAGGTTTTTGAAAGTCAATGAAATGATTACCCTCTACATACGTATCAACTGATACTGCTAATCTATTTTTTTTATCAAAAAAAACATCATCATTTAAATTTAAAGCACTTGGTGATTTTTTAGAAAGTTTTTGAAAATAATTTTTTATTAATTCAAATTCATGCATTAGTAGTTCTTATTTTTTTAGCTATTTTGTCTAATATAGCATTTAAATATTTAGTTTGGCCATCTTCTAAAAAGTAGTTTGATGCATCAAGATATTCTTTAATAATTATTTTGGTAGAAACTTTAGGTTTGTATAAAAACTCAAATATAGCAGACTTTACTATTACTTGAAAAACTTTATCTAAATTACTAAGTAAAATGTCTTCACTTAAATATTTATTAACTTCTTCTTTAATAACTTCATCTCTCTCAATAGTTCCTAAAACAACATCTTTAATGAACTTTTTAAATCTATGTTTAGGAAAAGTTAAATCTGTGTCATCATTAAAAAAATTACCATATAATTTTTGGATAATTATAACCCTTGGACTTTGATTTGGATTATATGGAGTTCTCATTGTTATTGAGAAAGGACAGATATTACAGCTTGAGCTGCTTCTCTTCCCTTTTTCTTCCTAGCTATAGCTTGACGCATATTAAGGCAGGTAATAATTCCATTACCAATGGGTTTTTTGCTGTCTACAGATAATTTCATTATTGCTTCAGTTGAAGCATGAGAAATAAAGTCAAAATGAGGTGTTTGGCCTTTAATAACACAACCGAGAGCTAAAAAAGCATCATACTTCTTAATATTCTTTGAAATTGTAACCGGTATTTCAAAAACACCTGGGACATTGATAATTTTAATTAAACTAGATTTGGGTAATAAGCTCTTTGCACTACTTAGTAGACCTTTTGATATGTCTTTATAATAATCTGCAATAACTATTAAATATTTTTTTTTCATTATATGATTTCCTGCTTGGTAATCTTTATATCATAACCCTCTAAACCAATAACTTTTTTAGGAGATTTAGTGATTAATATCATATTTTTAATCTTTAAATCTTTAATTATTTGAGCTCCAATACCATAATTTCTTATAAGTTTATCATTTCCCTTTTTATAAAAATCTTTGTTCTTATAATCCTTGAGTGTTTGTGTAACAGATTTTAAGTTTGTATCTTTTATAAAAACTAAAACACAGTTATTGAATTTCTTAAAATAATTTAAAGTTTTATCAAATGAATTTGGTAATTGTTGATTGATTAAATAATTTTGAACTACGTTAGAAGAAATTACTCTAACTCTTGGTATTATCCCTTTTTTAATATTTCCTTTAATCAAAGCAAAATGCTCAGATCCATCTAAAAGGTTTTCATAAATTCGAATTTTATATTTTTGATTTTTTACTTTAATATCTGATTGTTTTTTAAGTTTAATTAATTTTTCTTTTTTTAAACGATAAGCAATAAGATCTTCGATTTTACCTATCTTTAAATTATGTTTGTTTGCAAAATCAAATAAATCTTGGCCTTTGGCCATTGTCCCATCTTCATTCATTATTTCACAAATAACTGCAGAGTTATTTTTTTTAGCAAGTTTTGAAATATCAACAGAGGCTTCTGTGTGACCAGCTCTTACTAAAACGCCGCCGTCTTTCGCAATAATTGGAAAAACATGTCCAGGTGAAACTATGTCTTTCTTATTTGCATTTTTTTTTGAAGCAATTTTAATTGTCTTTGCTCTATCTTTTGCTGAGATACCTGTTGTTATTCCTTTTTTTGCTTCAATAGAAATTGTAAATGCAGTTTTATTCCTTGATTGATTTATTGGTGACATCAAAGATAAATTTAATCGCTTTGCTTGTACACTATCTAGCGCCAGACAAATTAATCCACGACCATATTTTGCCATAAAATTTATATTTTTAGCACTTGAGTCAGTGGTTGATATTATTAAGTCTCCTTCGTTTTCTCTTTTCTCATCATCAACTAAGATGAACATACCACCCTTCTTTGCGATATTTATTATACTTTCAATGGATGCATAATTATTTTTTTTCATTAAAATAATTTCTAACGTATTTAGATAAGATATCTATCTCTATATTAACTAGACTGCCTTTTTTTAACGAAGATAAATTAGTTAGCTTAAAGGTGTGTGGAATAACCCAAACTTGAAAACCTTTTTTGGTTACTTTGGAAATTGTTAAAGAAATTCCATTTATACATATAGAGGCTTTATCAATTAAATTTGCTCGTTCTTTTTTAACAATTTCAAAATCAAATAAATATGATTTATCAATTTTTTTAATACTTTGTATTTTGCCTACCGCATCGATGTGGCCTTGGCAAATATGTCCTGATATTTTTTGGCCAAATTTTAAAGGAAGTTCAAGATTAATTTTATCATTTATTTTTAAGAATTTAAATTTTGATCTTTGTATAGTTTCATCAGAAAGATAAAATTCCATTATCTGATTTTTAATATCGATTAATGTTAAGCAAACACCATCACAAGCAACTGATACACCCAAATCTTTACGAGTTAATTTTAAATTAGCTTTTACAAAAATATTAATACCTTTTGATCTTTTTTCAAATTTAGTAATTAAACCTTGATTAAAAATTATTCCATTAAACATAATATTATTTGTAAAGCGTGATTACGTCTTTGCCTAATTTTTTATTAATTTTCAATTTATTTTTATAATTTTTCTTTAATTCATTAAGAAAACCAAACTCTTTATGATTAACTAACTTTGATAAACTTTTACTACATTTGTATAAATAAAATTCATTAAATAATTTTTTTTTAATAATGTGTTTAGAAAGATCATTTCCCCCTTCAACTAATAAATTCCTACAGCCAAGGACATAGAGTTTCATTAAAATTGATTTAATATCAAAGCTATTTTTATTTAATTTACTTTTGATTAAAGTTATACCTTTTTTTTTTAACATTAATTTCACCTCAGCTTTGGCGTTATGATAAAAAATTATAGTATTGTCTTTATTTGCTGTTTTAAAAATATATGAATTCTTTTTAATTTCTAAGTTTCTATCTAAAATTATTCTTTTAGGAGAAAATTTACTCAAACCTTCTAGTCTGCAATTGAGTTTTGGGTCATCTTTATTTAAAGTTTTGGAGGAAATCATTAACGAGTCATTTTTATATCTAAGAAAATGTGTAAATTTATCAGTATGAATATCTGAAATTCTTTTAGTATCTTTGCTATATATCAAATTATTTTTAGAAATTGCAATTTTACCAGTAACATAAGGAAGGTTTTTTTTTCTATTAAAAAAATAAGGTGCATAAAATTTATTAATTTGTTTTTTGAGTAAATCTTTTTTTACTAAAATATTTTTTGACTTAAGAATTTTTAAAGTTTTACCTTTAACTTTTTTATCAATATCTTCAACTCCATAGACAACTTCTTTAATTTTATTTTTAATTATAATATTTGTGCATGGAGGAGTTTTTCCATAATGACTACATGGTTCAAGGGTGACATACATTTTTGAGCCTTCTATATTTTCATGTGAATTTTTAATGGCATTAAATTCTGCATGAGGTGTACCTTTAAAACCTGTTTGACCAATTGAAAGTATTTTATTATTTTTGACAATCACACAGCCTACAGAAGGATTAATTCCAGTTAGTCCATGACGAGCTTTTGCCAAATTCAAGGCAAGCTCCATAAAAATTTTATCTTTAATTGAAAATTTATCTTTTTTTGTAGACATCTAATTTGTCCACGAATTGCACAAAGTCTTTTTCTTCTCTAAAATTTCTATAAACAGATGCAAATCTAACGTATGCAACAGGATCAAGATCTTTCAAACCTTCCATAACCATTGTGCCAATTGTATTTGATGAAATTTCACTTTGACCAAGTTCTTCTAAAGCTCTTGAAGTTCGACTAATAAATTTTTCTGCAGTTTCGGTATCAATAGGTCTTTTCTTTAATGCTATATAAATTGATTTAGAAAGTTTATCTCTATCAAACGATGATTTTCTTCCATTCTTTTTGACTACCATTATTTCTCTAAATTGTACTCTTTCGAAAGTTGTGAATCTAGCTCCACACACACAAAGTCTTCTTCTTCTTATGGCAGTTCCATCTTCTGTAGGTCTAGAATCTACTACTGATGTTTCACCTTTTTTACAAATTGAACAAATCATTATTTTAAATTTTTATAGATTGGAAAGTTAGATGTAAGATCTATAACTTCATTTCTAACCTCTTCTTCAATTTTACTGTTATCCTCAGGGTTTTCAGACAAACCTTTTACAACTTTGGTAATTAATTCTCCTACTTTCTCAAATTCTTTTAAACCAAAGCCTCTAGTTGTTGCAGCTTGAGTTCCAAGTCTTATCCCAGAAGTAATCATTGGCTTTTCAGAATCAAAAGGTATTCCATTTTTGTTACAGGTAATATTAGCATTTGAAAGACTTTCGGCTGCAGCATTGCCCTTGACATTGAAAGGTCTTAGATCAACTAACATTAAATGAGTATCCGTTCCACCAGAATAAATCTTAAAACCATTATTCTTAAGTGTCTCAGATAAAATTTTGGCATTTGCCAAAACTGATTTGATATAATCTTTAAAATCTGGTCTTAAAGCTTCCAAAAACCCAGCAGCCTTTCCAGCGATGACATGCATCAACGGTCCACCTTGATAACCAGGAAATACTGCAGTATTAAATTTTTTTGCTAGGTCTTCATGATTAGTTAAAATAATTCCACCTCTAGCACTTCTGAAAACTTTATGAGTTGTTGAAGTAACTACGTGTGCGTGTTCACATGGGTTAGGATAACCTTTACCAGCAACTAAACCTGAAAAATGAGCCATATCCACCATCAAATATGCCCCTACTTTATCAGCAATCTCTCTAAATCTTTTAAAGTCGATTACTCTAGAGTAAGCGCTACCACCACAAATTATGAGTTTTGGTTTATGTTCTAATGCAAGTTTTTCAACATTATCATAATCAATAAGTTCAGACTCTTTATCAACGTCATACCCTATGGGATTAAACCATTTACCTGACATTGATATTTTTAACCCATGAGTAATATGTCCACCAGAATTTAAACTCATTCCCATAAATGTATCACCAGGATTTAATAGTGCTAAAAATACAGCTCCATTTGCTTGAGCCCCAGAATGTGGTTGGGCATTTGCAAATTTACAATCAAAAAGTTTCTTTAATCTTTCTATGGCTAAATTTTCTGCAACATCAACATGCTCACATCCATTATAGTATCTTTTTCCAGGATATCCTTCTGCATATTTATTTGTTAATACAGAGCCTTGAGCCTCTAAAACAGCTTGAGAAACTATATTTTCAGAAGCAATTAATTCTATATGTTGTTGTTGTCTTTTTAGCTCATCACTTATGGCTTTATGTAATTCTGGATCAGTTACAGATAAGCTGTCTTCAAAAAAGCTTTTATAATTTTCATTTAAATAGTTTTTTTCACTAGACATAATTAAATCTTTTTAATTCTTTTTGCGTGTCTTCCACCTTCAAACTTTGTATTTAAAAAAACGCTAACACAATTTAAAGCAGTTTTTTTAGTAAGTAGTCTTGATCCTAATGTAATGATATTTGCATCGTTATGCAATCTTGATAATTTAGTCGATTTCAAATTAAAACACTGAGCAGCACGTATATTTTTATGTCTATTTGCAGCAATATTCATTCCCATCCCAGAGCCACATACGAGTATGCCGGCATGATTATTGTTTGTTTTAACTTTTTTAGCAACTTTATGAGCATAGTCTGGATAGTCAACACTTTCACTATTGAATGGACCTAAGTCTGTATAGTTAATTTTCTTTTTATCTAAATGAAGTTTAATTAATTCTTTTAATTTATAGCCAGCGTGATCAGAGGATAAAAATATTTTTTTCAATTTAATTAAACTTATAATCTAAAACACAGGCTACCAAGTGAACTCTGTTTTCTTCACCACCATTAAAGGCATTATGGTATTTTACATTATTAGTTACCCACACTGAGCCATCAGCAGGCATATGTTTTGCAACATTATCAATAACCATTAAGCAACCAGGGTTTGTAATTATAGGTATATGTAACCTTGGCTCTGGATCTCTATGCCAACTCAATGTTGATCTTGGCTCCTTAAGTAAAATTCTAACTCTACCTAATTTGTATTTTGAAGAAAGTGCATCAAATACTTCCTTGAAATAAGTGTTTTCATAGTCTGGTATAAATTCAGAGTATGCAGCCTCATCTATTGAAACATCTCTAGTAACTTCTTTTCCTGATTTGTCTGGTTTTGTCCAGTAAGAGCCTCTAGCCTTGCTTCCTTTAATAGAATCTGGATCTCCAGGAATTTGTGTTAAACAAATAGCCCCAAAGTGAGCAATACCACCGCCATCATCAAATTTTCTTGTTTGAACAATTTGGTTATAAGCCTCTTGGAGTTTATTAATATCAAATTTAATATCTTGTTTTTGAAAATCACTAAAATCTAAAACTTTTTGATCTTTTTTTAGATCTAAGTCAATTATGTTTTTGTTGTCTAAGCTCATGCAGTTGTTTTCTACCTTTTTTAATATATATTTGTATAATACATTTGTCGCATTTTAAAAGCAGATTTAAACATGATTACAGGAAATTACCCAAATTTAAGACTTAGACGTAGTCGTAAAAATGATTGGTCTAGAAGATTAGTTCAAGAAAATAGCCTGTCATCTAGCGATTTTATATTACCTATATTTTTGATTGATGGAAAAAATATAAAACAATCCATTAAAACAATGCCTGATGTTTATAGATACACAATAGATAAACTTGGAATTATTGTTGATAGAGCAATCAAAAGCAAAATACCTATGGTTGCATTGTTCCCTTATACAAATAAAACAAAAAAAAATGAAATTGGAACTGAGGCATTGAATGAAGACAATCTTGTTTGTAAGGCCATTCGATATATTAAAAAAAGATATAAAAATGAAATTGGTATTATGTGTGATGTAGCTTTAGATCCTTATACCTCACATGGTCATGATGGTTTAATAAAATCAGGCTACGTGTTAAATGATGAAACTATTGAAGTATTAATAAATCAATCATTGTTACAAGCAGAAATTGGCTGTGATATTCTGGCTCCCTCAGACATGATGGATGGAAGAATAGGTAAAATAAGAAAAGCTTTAGATAAGGAGGGTCATGAAATGGTTCAACTACTTTCTTATGCAGTAAAATATGCTTCAAGTTTTTATGGTCCATTCAGAGATGCAGTTGGTTCTAAAGGTTTGTTAAAGGGTGATAAGAAAAATTATCAAATGGACTTTAGAAATAGCAATGAGGCAATAAGAGAAGTGGCGCTAGATATTAAAGAAGGAGCTGATATGGTTATGGTTAAACCCGGTATGCCCTATCTTGATATAATTAAAACAGTTAAAGATAATTTTAAAATTCCTGTTCTTGCTTACCAAGTATCAGGTGAATACTCACTATTAAGTAATAGTATCAAAAAAGGTCTAATAGATAAAAACTCAGTGTTAGAGAGCTTGATTGCTTTTAAAAGAGCCGGAGCAAACGCTATAGTAAGCTATTACGCAGATAGAATTGAAGATTTAATAAAATAACTATTTTAAAAGATTAATAAAATGAGTTCTAGAAGTAGGAAGATTTAAATTATTTGGTTTTAGAATACTTTTTTCAAGGTAATCACTAACAAGCTTGAGACCTTTAAGTAAATTTTTTAAATTAACATCCATATTATTTTCATCTATTAAAAAATTTGGAATACTTTTTTTTTCAGTTGAGGATTTAACGTAATAATTGACTTCACTATCAACAATTTCTTTTTCAGCCATAGTTTTTAATTCCAAATCATATCCCAATAATTTTAAAAGTTCTAACTCCCAGAAAATATATTTTTGAATCCAATTTTCAGAGTTTAATATTTCAAAAAATTTATCAATTAATTTAAAAATTTCTTTATTAGATTGTGCTTCAGCAGTAAGAAGTTTTATAAGGTGCATTGCCGATGTAATGCATGATAGTTTCTGATTTTGATCGAAATAGAGCGGTGTTAAAGCTTTTAAAATCTCTATTTTGAAATAACCAATTCTAGTAACACTTTTAGAATTATAGTTTACATAAATCTTATTACCAATTTGCAAGTAGTTTTTGATTTTCTTTGAAGTTCCACCAAAAATTATCCCTGAGATTTTTCCATGGTTTTCTGTAAAGACCTCAGCGATTATTGAATTTTCACTATATCTATTTTTAGAAACTAAATAAGCGCTATCGTCCCAATTCATTTTTTAAAAATATCCTGTAAACATAAAGAAGCAGCATTCTGTTCTGCATCTTTTTTAGAAGTTCCTTCTGCTGTAAAAAATTTAGTATTTTTTAATTTAACGGCAACTTTAAAAAGAGGTTTATGTCGGGGCCCTGTATTTGAGATTAGTTTATAAATAGGCAAAACTTTGAAAATTTTAAGTGAGTATTCTTGTAGTTTTGTCTTAGCATCAATTTGAGTTATAACACTTGCTGTAATATGTTCGCTCCATAAATTAAGAATAAATCTTTCAGTAAAATTTAAACCTTTATCAAGATAGATCGCTCCGATTAAGGCCTCTAAACAATCCGCTACAATTTTATCTTCAATTTCAATTTTTTTATTCTTGGGGTTTAAAACTAAAATATATTTCTCTAGTTCTATTTTTTTTGCAATTTCTAAACATTTTTTTTTATTTACCAATGAAGCAAATTTTTTATCTAACACCCCTTCTTTTTCATCAGGATAAAGTTCTAGTAATTTTTTTGCAATAATAAGACCTAAAACTCTATCCCCTAAGAATTCAATCTTTTCATTGTTGTTTATTGAGTCAAAACTTTTATGCGTTAAACTCTTAATAAAAATTTTTTGATCAGAAAACTTTAACTTTAATTTTTTTTCTAATTTTATGGGGTTAGTTTTCATTAAATAATTTTCTTAAAAAACCTGTCGAGTCTAATTGTCTTATGCCATTTCCAAAAAGAAAAAATATTTCCAATTCTAAAATCGGATGAAAAAAAAATAAATTGAGCTTTACCGACTAAATTATCTTCATGTACATATCCAACACTAGTCAAATATCTACTATCTTTAGAACAGTCTCTATTATCTCCTAAAAAAAAGTAGTGTTGAGGCGGAACTATAAAGTTATCTGAACTTTGAAAACTATAACTTTTTAAATATACACTATTATGTGTTTTGCCGTTTGGAAGCTTTTCTTCAAATGTATTAACATCTATTGTTTGATTTCCACAATAAATTTTATCCTTTTGAGAAATTCTAGATTTTAATATTTGATTATTATTTACGAATAAATCGCCGTTAATAAATTGAATATTGTCTCCTGGGAGACCAATTAATCTTTTAATATAATCAGTTCTGTTATCAGCTGGTGTTTTAAAAACAATAATATCTCCAACCTTAGGTTTATTATAAAATAGTCTTCCATTTATTATTGGTGGACTAAAAGGAAAAGAATGCTTGCTATAACCATAAGAATATTTCGTAACAAACAATCTATCACCAATTAATAACGTTGGTTCCATTGATGATGAAGGAATATAAAAAGGCTGAATAAAAAGAGATCTAATAACAATAGCTATAACTAAAGCATAAAAAATTGTTTTAATATTATCGATTATAATTTTTTTTGATATCATTTTTTTTGTAAAATCACGTAGGCTACAGAATATTTTTTTTCATCTGAAATTGACAGAAAGAAATTAAAGGATGATATTTTAAATCTCTTTTTAACAATTTTTTTTATTTTGTCTGTGACCACAAATGAGGGTTTACCTAACTTATCGTTAATTACAGTTATATCCCTGAAATTCAAATTCTCTCTAAAACCAGTTCCAATTGCTTTAGAAAATGCTTCTTTAGCAGCAAATCTTTTAGAATAATAAGATTTTTTATTGGTTATTTTTTTGGCTGACAATATTTCTGAGCTAGAAAAAACTCTTTTAATAAAATTAACATTTTTTAAAGATTTATGTATTCTAATATTTTCTACTATATCAACACCAATACCTAGAATTTTCATATTTATTTATTGGTTATTTCTTTAAATATTGTAATGGTTTTTTTTAAACCATGAGTAAGTGACTCACCAATTATAAAATGACCAATATTAAATTCCGTAATTTCTTTAATTTTACTTAGTATAGAGGTAGTTTTGTAGTCAAGACCATGACCTGCATGAACCTCGATACCAAGTTTAACGCCCAGTTCTGAACATTTTTTTATTTTTAAATATTCATTTTTATAACTTTTATTTTCTTTTATTAAATTTGAAATTTTTCCTGTATGTAGCTCAACACAAGTAGCATTTAATTCTTTTGCAATTTTTATATCTTTTAAGTTTGGGTCAATAAATAGACTTGTTCTAATACTCTTCTTATTAAATAATGATATTATAGATTTAATTTTTTTCTTATTTTTAATTAAATTTAATCCACCTTCTGTTGTCACCTCTTTTCTTTTTTCAGGAACTATACAAATGAAATTAGGTCTATTCTTTAATGCTATATCAATTATTTCTTTGTTGAGTGAAATTTCTAAATTGGTAATTATTTTTCTACTTTTACAAATTTTAACAACATCAGAATCTTTTATATGTCTTCTGTCTTCTCTTAAATGAATGGTAACTGAATGTGCTCCACATTTAATTACGTGTTTGGCAATAGTAAATGGGTCAGGATGAAAAGATCCTCTTGCATTTCTAACTGTAGCAACATGATCAATATTAACTCCTAGTCTTTTCATTTAATAAATCTACTTCCAGGTACTGTAATTGGAGTATTTTTAAGACTTTCAGGTAATTTATTAGTCTTAAATGTTGGAACATCTATCTTCATATGAGAGATAATATTTTTTTTTATTTTTAATGAATTTTTGGTTGATCTGTCAATAATTGAAGCAAAACCAATAAGTTTTGCACCAGGTTTTGTTATCAATTTAACACACTCTAAACTCGATTTACCAGTTGTTATAACGTCTTCGATTATTAAAACTTTTGATCCTTTTTTTATATGAAAACCTCGTCTTAAAGCAAATTTGCCATTAACTCTTTCACAAAAAATTGTTTCTTTTTTTAAAATTTTACCAATTTCATAACCAATAATAACTCCACCCATTGCCGGAGCTAAAATCAAATCTATAGATTTAAATTTTTTTTTAATTTTTTTTGCTAATGAATTACAAATATCTTTTGCCAAATGTGGAAAACTTAAAAGTTTGGCACATTGAATATATTTAGGTGAATGCAAACCTGATGAAAGAACAAAATGACCTTCTAAAAGAGCATTAGTTTTTTTTAAAATATTTAAAGATTTTTTGTGTGAAAGCATTTCTTTTTTCCTCATGTCTAATGATTTTAAATTTAATATCTTTTTGTTTTAGCTCACTAATAAAATTTGTAAAGTTTTTCAAGTCTCTAATAATAAGGTTAAATCTGAAGTTAATATAATCTTTAGTTTTTTCTTTCATCTCTACACTGGATATATTCAGTTTATGAGAGCCTAATGATGTGGTTATTTCACCAAGTTTACCAGGTTGATCTGGGAGAGAAATCCAAAGTGTTGTATTGTATTTTTTTATTCTTTCCTCTTTTTGTTCACCTTTAGAATGCCAGTATCTTCTAATAGCAGCTCTTGCTTTTCCAGTTTTTGTAATTGGTATCCAATGCAATGATGGTGATTTATTTTTAGAGGTTATGATTTCAACTACGTCACCGTTATAAAGTATGTTTTGTAATTCACTGTCATTACCGTTAATTTTACAAGATATTGCATGATCGCCAACTTTTGTATGAACAGCATATGCAAAATCTATTGGTGTTGCATCTTTTGGCAATTTGATAACTAAGCCTTTTGGTGTAAAGCAAAAAACATTTTCTTGAAACATTTGTAGTTTTGTATACTCAAAAAAATGTTCAGGGTTTTCATTTTTACCAATAATTTCCACAAGGTCGGCTAACCAGTCATATTCTTTCCATGTTAATGAATCAAATTTTTCAGATGATTTATATTTCCAATGGGATGCAATACCTCTTTCTGCAAATTCATGCATTGGCATAGTTCTTATTTGAATTTCAATAGGTCTTCTATTTGGACCTATCACAGCTGTGTGCAATGACTGATAATTGTTTATTTTTGGTGATGATATATAATCTTTAAATTTTCCTGGTATACAATTCCAGTGTTGATGAAAAATTCCTAATGCTTTATAGCAATCTTCTCCACTATTAAGAATAACTCTAAATCCAATTATGTCTGTAATTTGCTCTAATGATGTTCTTTTTTTTTGAACTTTTCTCCATATAGAAAATGGAGTTTTTTCTCTTCCAAAAATTTCAGCATTAATCTTATGTTCGTTTAAAAGCTCACTTAATTGTAAAGAAATAGAATTAAAACTATTTACTTTGTCTTCTTTAATTTCGTCTAATCTTTTTTTAATAAGTTCACGTGCTTCATTATTCAAAACTTTAAATGATAAGTCTTCAAGTTCATCTCTAATTCTATGCATGCCCATTCTATCTGCTAAAGGAGCATAAATTTCCATTGTCTCTCTCGCTATACGTTCTTTTTTTTCAACTTTAGATATAGCATCAATAGTTCTCATATTATGTAAACGATCTGCCAGCTTTACAAGTAATACTCTTATGTCTTTTGATGTAGCTAAGATTAATTTTCTAAAGTTTTCTGCTTTAGATGATGATGTTGCTTGGTTTTCAAAAACAGAAATTTTGGTTACACCATCTACAAGATTGGCAATCTCTTCACCAAATTCATCTTTAATATTTTCATAAGTTGCGTGAGTATCCTCAATCGTATCATGTAAAAGCCCTGTAACAATAGTAGCACTGTCTAACTCTAGCTCACTAAGTATTGAAGCAACAGCTATAGGGTGATTTGAATAAGGATCACCTGAATCACGTTTTTGGTTTTCATGAGCTTTAACAGCATAATTATATGCTTTACTTAATTTTTCTGGATTTAAAAATTTATTATAAGTTTTAACTTTATTTATTAACTCTTCTGAATTAATCATTTTTAACTATAACATCAATTTATATTTGTTTAATAGATCTTAAATCTTTAATTGATAAAGAATTAATTAAATTTACTATATTAATCTTAGATTCTGGATGCTTCCAACTTCTGTTTATCTCAAATAATGGTAACAATACAAAATTTCTCTTGGTCATCTCTGGATGAGGTATTATTAATTTGTCACTATTTATATTCAAAATTTTTTTATCATAATCAATTATATCAATATCACATGTTCGTGGAGCATTTTTTTTTAGTCTAACCCTGCCTAATTTTAATTCAATATTGTTACAAATTTTTAATAATTCTAAAGGTGTTAAGATTGTCTCGATTTCTATTACAATATTTATGAAACTTGGCATTAAAGGATTTGGCCAAGATTTTGATAAATAGTGAGATGAAACTTTTTTTATCTTAATTTTATTTTTCTTAAGTTCAGACAAGGCTATATGAATGTTGGTAATTTTATTACCTAAATTTGATCCTATTGCTAAATATGATTGTTTAACTTGATTTTCTAATATGTCTTGCTTTTTCACGATTCCAGTCTCTATTTTTTTTAGTAGCTCTTTTATCAAATTGTTTTTTACCTTTTGCTACTGCTATTTCTATTTTAGCTTTTCCTTTTTTAAAATACATCTTTGTTGGAACAAGTGTAAAGCCATCCCTCTGCATTTTACCAATTAATTTGTTAATTTCCTTTTTGTTTAATAATAATTTTCGTTCATCTGTTGGATTATGATTTGAATAACTGGCTTGCTTAAATGCAGCAATATGAGAGTTAATTAAAACTATTTCACCGTCTTTCTCTACAGCATAAGAGTCTGCAATATTAACTTTTCCATCTCTAATTGATTTAATCTCAGACCCTTTAAGAACTATCCCAGCTTCAATTAAGTCTTCAAAAAAAAAATTAAAACTTGCTTTTCTATTTAAGCAAATAATTTTTAAACCAGGATTGGCTTTCTTGTTCATTAGAGTAGATTTGCTGATACTAAAGCTTCTTTAACAATATCCTTAGTTGGGTCTGTAACTTTAACTAAAGGTAATCTAACCTCATCATCACAAAGACCCAGAAGTTTTGCGGCATATTTAACAGGGCTTGGATTGCTTTCTATAAACATTGAGCTGTGAATGGGTTGTAAAATTTTATCTAATCTGATTGCTTCAAGCTTGCTTTCATTATTTTCTATTTTTGAGGCTTTTTGAAAATCAGAACATAACTTAGGAGCAATGTTAGCAGTTACACTTATAGAGCCTACCCCACCTCTGTTATTAAATTCTAAAGCGTTATCATCATTACCTGTTAGTTGAACAAAATCAGTTCCCATTTTATCTTTTTGTTGATTAACTCTATCTAGATCACCAGTTGCATCTTTAACACCAACAATATTTTTCAATTCAAATAATCTAGCCATTGTATCAACAGACATATCAATTACAGATCTTCCAGGAATATTATAAATTATAATTGGTATCCCACATTTATCGTTTATTGCTTTATAATGTTGATATAAACCCTCTTGAGTTGGTTTGTTGTAATATGGAGTTACTATTAGAGCCGCATCTGCTCCCGCTTTTTCTGCATGAGTTGTTAAAGAAATTGCTTCTTTAGTCGAATTAGAGCCAGTGCCAGCAATAACTATATTTTTTCCATTGCTTTCTTTAACACATAAATCTATTACTTTTTGATGTTCATCATGGCTTAATGTTGGCGACTCACCTGTTGTCCCAGCAGGAACCAAGCCGTTTGTACCGTTTGATATTTGAAAATGAATTAGCTTAATATAAGCCTCAACATCTAGCTCATTATTCTTAAACGGGGTTATTAAAGCAACATTTGATCCTTTGAACATAAATACTTATAACATAGTTTAAAGATTCATTTAGTAAATTTATGCCCAGAAAGATAATTTTTTTTATAAAATCACTATTATTAAGTTTGGTAATTATAGGGAATATATTTGCTGCTGAAATATCAATAATTCCTTTAAAAAAACCTATTTTAGATGAAGAAGTTAAGAAGCAAAAGATATCTCAAGGGATCCTTAAACCTAAACCTAAACCATCACAAAAAAAAGAAGAAGTCAAAATCGTAACAGTCAAAAAAAATAAAAAAAAAATTAATTTTCTCATTCCTAAAAGTAAGCCATTAATAGTTAAAAGTGAAAAATCTGTAGTTCAAAAAAGATCAAAATACTACAGCCAAAAAGACTATGATATTGCAAAAAAATCTATCCAGGCAATGGAAAAAAGTCAATGGACAACTGCATTGAAAAATTCAAAAAATGCTAAAGATAAATCCATATATAATTTTATACAATGGAGACATTTATTAACAACAGGAAACCAAGCTACGTTTTATGACTACATGACTTTTATACAAAACAATAAACACTACCCAAGAATAAGTAGAATAAAATATTTAGCAGAACAAAAACTTTCAACGGATAAAATTTCTCCTAAAAAAATTATTAATTGGTTTGGAGTTGATGAGCCCTTAAGTGGCTATGGTATGCTGGTATTAGGTGAAAGCTTTATACAAACTGGAGATAATGAAAAAGGAATTGCTTTAATTAAGAGAGGCTGGATTACAGCAGAACTTTCTAGAGCTAGCATGAAATCTTTAAGTAAAAAATATAGAAAATATTTAGACTCAAAAGATTATATAAATAGAGCTGATTATTTAGCATGGGAAAATAAATATTGGGATTTAAAAAGAATGCTTCCTTATTTACCTAAAGATTATCAACTACTTTATACAGCTAGACAAATTTTGATGAGTAAATCTTATGGTGTTGACCAGGCAATAAAAAATGTTCCACAAAAATTCAAAAATGATGCTGGTCTCAATCATGATCGACTTAAATGGAGAAGAAAAAGAGGCAGAATTGATAGTTCACTTGAAATATTGTTTTCAATTAAAAATAATAAAGATTATCTAGTGAGACCAGATAAATGGTGGGTTGAGAGAGCAATCATGACACGAGCTCTTATTTATAAAAATAAATATGAGACAGCTTATAAAGTTGCTAGCCAACACTCACTAGATAAAGGATCAGAGTTTGCTGAGGCTGAATGGTTGAGTGGTTGGATTGCATTAAGTTTTTTAAATGACCCTATTTTAGCAGTTGACCATTTCAATAACTTTTATCAAAACGTTAGCTACCCTATAAGTTTGGCAAGAGGCGCTTATTGGCTTGGTAGATCTTATGAAAAAATTGGTGATAAACGACAATCAGAAGATTGGTATCGTGAAGCAACAAAATATCTAACAACTTACTATGGTCAATTAGCCTTTTTAAAAATCAACCCTAGTCAAAATTTTGAACTTGAAGAACAAGCTGATGTTGAAGATGACTATCGAAAATATTTTTACAATAAAGAGCTTGTAAAAATTACACATCTTTTAAATGAATTAAATAAAGATAAATATACCAAAAATATACTGAGACATTTGGCTAATGACAATATTGCAAGTGGAAGTGAGATTTTAGCAGCTGAACTTGCTACAAATATATCAAGATACGATTTTGCGATCCAAGTATCAAAGTTAGCCTCATATGAAAAAAGATTTCATAATACTTTTAATTATCCAATTATAAGTGTCCCCCAGTATGTTAATGGCAGAAAAATACCTGAAACAGCTTTTATACTTTCTCTTATAAGACAAGAAAGTGAATTTGACATGAGAGCAAACAGTCATGTTGGTGCACAAGGATTAATGCAAATAATGCCCTATACGGCTAAGCTAGTTGCTAAACAAGCAAAACTTCCATATTCAAAATCAAGGTTAACCTCTGATCCTGAGTACAATAT
>ENA-OREN01002345-OREN01002345.1-marine-metagenome-genome-assembly--contig:-NODE-2345-length-19474-cov-3.035057_pt1 | contig 19474 bp, 13 predicted proteins | sample MGYA00248624_ERZ508555 | MGnify/ENA primary metagenome ERZ508555 (study PRJEB26222, sample SAMN06267773) | marine metagenome | isolation source: Saanich Inlet, British Columbia, Canada | place...
GTTTTTAATTGTCTTTAATTATCAAATTGCATTTGTCGGTGATTTATTTGTACCGATCACTATTGATATGGCACGTACTGGTTCTCTTTTCTCATCAGTAATTGTTGATCTAGGGCTCGTCACATTGTTTGGCATCCAGCATACGATTATGGCTGATCCAATGTTTAAAAGGTGGATCACACGCTTTATTCCAGAATGTTATGAAAGGCCGCTTTTTGTGGCAGTATCAACAATCGCACTCGCTTTTTTAATGTGGCAATGGCGCAGTATTGATATCGTTATTTGGCAGGTTGAAGCGCAGTGGGCCGTGTGGCTCATCTGGGGTCTATTTACACTCGGATGGGGAATTTTATACTTATCTACCTTCCTCATTGATCATTGGCATTTGTTCGGACTTAAGCAGGCGCTCGGCCGGGATTTTGAAGGTGTGACCCGCTTTGTTACCCCCTCGCTCTATAAGCTGGTCAGGCATCCTATGATGACAGGTATAACTATAGCTATATGGGCGGCTCCCACTATGACACTTGGACATTTAATATTCTCAGCATCAATGACAACATATCTTCTGGTTGGTATCCGATTTGAAGAACGAAAACTGGTTCAGGAACTGGGCAGCCAATATGAACTTTATCAGAAAAATATACCGGCACTGGTGCCAACTTTAAAGAAAAAGCACGACATAAACACAGTCAATGCTGAATGATTAACGAAATTGGAAAGGTAACCAAAGAGATGAAAAATAATGAAACTATAGAGTTTGAAAATATTATTGATGAAATAAAATATGAATTTCAGGATCTGGTATCCTTCATTTCATATGTAATCGGGCAAAAATCAAACGAGAATGGATTTATCGATCTGGTAAGGGGTTATAGCAAAAATCCGGCCAATGATAACTGGCCGATAAATGAAACTAAGAGCGAGAAATTAATTGAAAGATTTTTTGTCAACGTGTGATATAAAATAAAATCAATATTCCCAAAATTATTTTTTCGCACTATAGTAAAAATAAGAATCCTTAAAATAGTACATGGATGGTCCCATCCTTAGTAAATTATTATCTTCAGAATTATCCTGATTGAAGGGTAATCAGCCAAGATCAATTTAAATAATGTTATTAAAATTCGAATGAGGAAACAATTATGACCTCAAAATCCACAAAATTGGCCGAGCCAAGAGGCCGTATATATGAAAATATTATTGAAACAATAGGCGCGACACCACTGGTGCGTATGCCCAACCTTACAAGAGAAGAAAATTTGCACGGTGATTTACTTGCCAAGTTAGAATTCTTTAATCCCCTAGGGTCCGTTAAAGATCGCATTGGTTATTCAATGATAGAGGATGCCGAAAAAGCCGGAAAGATAACACCCGGTGAAACAGTAATGATTGAACCAACATCAGGAAATACTGGTATTGGTCTGGCCTTCGTTGCGGCCTCAAGAGGGTATAGATTGATTTTGGTTATGCCAGAAAGTATGTCGATAGAACGCCGTAAAATGCTGGTTTTTCTGGGCGCTGAAATTGTTCTTACGCCTAAGGAAAAAGGAATGAAGGGCGCGATCGCTAAGGCGGAAGAATTACTCAAGGAAACGGCTAACAGTTTTGCCCCAGGGCAATTTGTTAATCCGTCAAACCCGGCCATACACCGCGAAACAACAGCACAGGAAATCCTGAAAGATACTGACGGCAAGGCAGCCATTCTTATTTCAGGCGTTGGAACCGGCGGTACAATTACCGGTGTGGCGCAAGTGATGAAAGAACATAATCCTGATTTTAAAGCCATCGCCGTTGAGCCTGTCGATAGTCCGGTACTCTCTGGTGGCGATCCGGGATTGCATAAGATACAGGGTATTGGCGCCGGATTTATTCCTGAAATTTTGGATATGGATCTCATCGATGAAGTTATTAAGGTCGGTAATGATACCGCTTTTGAAATGTCACGCCGGATTGCAAAGCTTGAAGGAATCCCGTGCGGCATTTCTAGCGGTGCTGCTTTTGCTGCTGCTGTAGAAGTGGCAAAACGCCCAGAAAATGAAGGTAAAATGATTGTGGTTATCATCCCGTCATTTGCCGAGCGTTATCTGACGACACCACTATTTGAGCATATCGATGTTTAAGCTGATCAGTTCCATCCGACAACGTGATCCGGCCCAACCTACTTTTTGTGAAGTATTTTTTTCATATCCGGGCTTTCATGCAGTCGTATGGCACAATATTGCTCATTTTCTATGGCGTTTAAGGCTGAAGGCACTGGCGCGGTTCGCCGCGTATCTTGCCCGGGTTTGGACAGGTATTGAAATTCACCCTGCCGCAAGTCTTGGCAAACGATTGTTTATTGATCATGGTTTGGGTGTTGTAATTGGTGCCACTGTTGAAATGGGGGACGATGTTACCCTTTATCACGGTGTCACTTTGGGTGGGCGTGGTAATGACGGAACAGGCAAGCGTCATCCTACCTTGAAAAATAATGTAATGATCGGTGCAGGCGCAAAAGTACTTGGCGCTATAACATTAGGTGAAGATAGTAGGGTAGGGGCAAATTCCGTTGTGACTAAAGACATCCCCGATAGCTGCACAGCCGTAGGAATTCCGGCCAGATTAGTGGCAGGAATGGAAAAATCCGCGACTTATGGCCTTCCCTATAGCGTTGATCCGGACCCGGTAGGAGATACAATTGCTAAGTTGCTTAACGATGTCTATGAAATAAAAAAAGAGCTTAATATTCATGATGAAGAAGACGGCGAGGCTGATCAAAATGAACGTCATAAAATTGGCGAATGGATGGGAGATTCCATTTAACCACATCAAATAGAGAGATTAATTTCTTCTCAGACTCCCCAAACTTAGGCAAGCCAATGGCTTGCTTTTTTTTATTAATTATTGCTCTTACGCAAGTTTTCTAAAAAGGTGGAAACGATTTCAAGGCCCGCCTTTAATACATGTGTTTCGTTAGCAAAGCCAATGCGCAAATAGCCTTCCATATCCATTGCGCTTCCCGGTGTTAACATCACGCCTGTTTCTTCAAGCAGTTTTATGCAAAATTCCCGTGAACTCATATCAAGATCATATTTGAGTAGCGCGATAGTTCCTGATTTTGGCTTTATGTAGGAAATGAGCGGTTCGCCTGCGATCCAATCGTCGAGTATTTTCAGGTTCTCTCTGGTGATTTTTTGGCTTCTTTCTAAAATTTTATCTTTATTTTCCAGTGCAATAGCGGCAAAATGATCGTCAAGCATACTGACGCTGATGGTGTTATAATCCCGGTGAATGCTAACGGCTTCAAGCACTTCTTTTGATGCCGCGATCCACCCCAAACGTAGCCCGGCAAGCGAGAATGTTTTTGACATGCTGCCGGTGCTGATGCCTTTTTCATAAATGTCAGCAATGGATGCGGTGAAACCATCACCTTCTTGATCCGTTCCCCTATATACTTCATCACATAATAGATAAGCATCACAGGTGCGGGCGATGTCGACTATTTCAAGCAGCATCTCTTCATCCATTAAAGAGCCGGTCGGGTTATTGGGATTATTAAGCACGATTAATTTTGTCTTGGCACTGACCATGATTTTAAGGTCATTTAGGTTTGGTAAGAAATCATTTTCTTCACGCAGATTTAAAATTTTAACATCCGCACCATAACTTTCAGGGATTGAATAATGTTGCTGATATGTGGGAAGAATTGAAATAACCTCATCACCGGGTGAAACAAATGTTTCATGAATCAGTGCATTTGCGCCAATGGCACCGTGGGTGACAATAATATTTTCCGGGTCCTGATTTTCATAAAGCGATGCAATGCTTTTGCGTAAGCGGTCCGATCCTTCAATAGCACCGTAAGTCATTTTCATAGGCAATAATTCAGAAAGTATAGTTTCTTTTTTACCTGTAATTTCAAGCAGTTGTTCTATGGTGAGTGACGCTACGCATGTTTCAGAAAGATTAAGTTTGCAATTATTTTCAAACTCATTCATCCAGATTTCAATGGCAAATTCTCTTATTTTCATCTATTACCCTTTTTGCGATTTATGTGGCTTAGTTTATTCATCAATGAGAATTGTTCAAATGTTAAATTAAAAAATTTGACCAATATTTAAAAAGGCTGCTGTGGCACCATCTGAACCGAGCCCAATTCCAAGATATGTTGGGCCAATAATCGTATCAATTCCAACAAATACGCTTGAACTCCATTTAAGGCTGCTAAGGCTGACATCATCTTTATTATTCCATGCATTGCCACTTTCGACGGTGCCACCAATATAAATAGGCATTTCTGTTAGATACTGAGGGCCGCCGGAAATTCTTCTGTAATATATTGCCGTAAGAAGCCCGCCGTGGTTGCCGGTAATTTGCCCGGGGGCAAAGGCCGTTAAATTCATGAAACCGCCTAGGGGGAAGAGGTTCGTTTCATTAGGGTTGCCATTAAATGATGTCGCGAGTAAAGATCTTAGTCCCAAGGTATTTTTGCCCCAGCTAAAGGGTTTATAACTAGCCAGAATAATAGTATCAACATTACCGTCACCGCCTAAAAATGATAAGCTATTTTCATGAATTATTTCAAAGACTATTCCTTTGGTTGGAAATTTCGTGTTATCCAACGTATCAATCAGTAACTCAGCGGTTAAATTGGTTTCATCAAACGAAATTTTTGAAGTATCCGCAAATCCAATTCTTCCTTTAATGTCGCCAAATGAACGTTTAAGTCCAATGCGTATAGTTCCCCAATTACCAAGGTTTCGCCCGCCACCAACTTGAAAGGAAAATTGTGAAATTCGTGCCTGACCAAGGATTGTTCCACTAGTATCATCACTCAAGATATTACGGTTTATTTTACCGCCACCTGCATTGGTGTAAACGTAGAAGTTTTCCTTAAAATCAATAGGTTGATAAAGTTCACTGAAAAGACTAAATTCCTGACCAACTTTAAACAATGCCTGCCATTCACCACCATATTCATTGATGGCAAGGTTGGTAAAGCCGGCCGCGAGTTGAAAGCCACTTTCTCCTTCGAAATCTTCCTGTATTGCAAGGCCAAACCGAAGATAGTCTTCGCCGTCTTCACGTTGTTTTGTATGAATTTCAATGCCAGTTTGACCATTTTCCGAAACGGTGTTGTAATCAACTTCTTCAAAAAGCTCCATACCATAAATTTCGGTTAAATCCGCCGAGAGTTCTACCGCATTCAACTTTTGCCCTTCCTTTAAAGAAAGCCGTGATCTTATAACGTCGTCAGATAGATCTGAATCGTTATCAATTCGGATAAAATCTATAGTTGGTTGCTGCTGCGCTTCTGGCATACGCCCTGCCAAATGAATATCCCAGTCATTATTTGCTAGTCTGATATTCTGTAAGCGATCAATGACCAGTTTGGCCGCGTCTATTCCTTTTGGTACGGCATCGATTGCATTTTCAAAATCTATAAAACCAATATTTTCCAAATCCGGCCTTATAAGAATATCCTGATCCGTCAGGCTGGCTAATTGCTCTGAAGCCGCCTTATTACTTTGAAGCATCGTCAGTTGATCAATAACCGAAGCAAAAGAGGTTATGTCATCTTTTTTAAGAAGCGGCGTACTTATATCGACGACGATAACAATGTCGGCACCCATATTACGGGCAACATTAATAGGAATATTGTTGGCAACCCCGCCGTCAACAAGCAGCATTCCGTCAAGCTCAACGGGTGGGAATAAAGCCGGTACAGTCATACTAGCAACCATGGCTGATGCCAGTTTTCCGTCCTTTAATATTACTTCGTTGCCAGTTTCAAGGTCCGTCGCGACAGCTCGAAAAGGAATGGCCAGCTTATCAAAGTCATTTACTTCTGTTTTATTATTAACCAGATCACCCAGTGTTAGCCTTAAATTATTTGGTGTGATAAGTCCGCTTGGCAGTTTTAAATCCCCGTCTTCATAGCCAATTTTAAATTTGATTAGAAAGCCATCATCATCTTTTTTGCGGCGAAATGATCTTTGTCTTCTTGGGGCGCTATTGGAAAGTGTTTCCTGCCAGTCAATATTTTCTAATATTTTTTCAAGCTCATCCGCTGAATAACCACTTGCATAAAGCCCGCCAACAATGGCACCAAAGCTGGTGCCCGCAATCATATCAATGGGGATGTGGTTTTCTTCCAGTATTTTTAACACCCCCACATGGGCTGCTCCCCGCGCTCCGCCACCGGAAAGAACAAGTCCAATTTTTGGTCTTTCTGTTTGGGAAAATGCAGCTACACTGCTTAAAAACAACATGCATAAAATCTGAAAAATAATAATGATCTGGTTATTCATATTTTGCTTTTAATCGCTTTCAAATTTATTATCCCTCGAAAGGTAAATGGTTTTTTGCTATATTGCGATAAAATAATAAAGGGAGTGAGAGCATAATGTCGGAAAATGCCAAATTCAGAATATTATCAATTGATATTCTTCGCGGACTTGTGATGATATTAATGGTACTCGACCATGTCAGGGATTTCTGGTCTTTTACCAGTTTTTCTCCTGAAAATCTTGACCAGACATATGGCGCACTTTTTTATAGTCGTTGGATTACCCATTTTTGTGCCCCTGCCTTTGTATTTCTTTCCGGTGTCAGTGCCTATTTACATATGAGCTTAAAAGGCTGGAAAAAAAGCGAACTTTCTAAATTTCTGGTCTCTCGCGGTCTCTGGCTGATTTTGGTGGAAGTGACATGGATCAGCTTCGCATGGCAGCTTTGGACTTATAATTCATTTTATTTACAAGTAATTTGGACCATTGGTATCAGCATGATATCGCTAGCGGTTCTTATCCATCTACCTAAAAAAATGATCCTCGCCATAAGCCTCATTATGATATTTGGTCATAACATGCTGGACAATATTGCGCCCGAAACATTCGGTGACTTTTATTGGTTTTGGAATATTTTACATAATCAGACTTTTGTGGTGACACCGAACTTGCCAATTCGTGGTTTTCTCGCAGGTTATCCCGTTATCCCATGGATTGGCGTGATGGCTCTCGGGTTTTATATGGGAAATATCTTTACCCATCCCGCGCCTTATCGCCATAAAACCCTTTTTAAAACAGGCTTGGTGGCCGTAGCATTATTTATCACGCTACGTTATCTCAATATTTACGGTGATACGGCCCAGTGGGCGGTGCAGGAGCGTGGGTTTGCCTATACGGTCATGTCTTTTCTTAATACGGAAAAATACCCGCCGTCGCTACTGTTCCTGCTTATGACCCTTGGCCCGTCGCTGATGTTGATGCCATATATGGATAAGATGACGGGAAGGGTAGGGGATTTTCTACAGGTTTATGGTAAAACACCATTTTTCTTCTACGTGTTACATTTACCCTTGGTGCATATTTCGTCTTATATTCTTTATTATCTTTATTATCAGACAGAAAACAGCGTTTTTCGCGACCATTCATCCTGGGCCGCCAGTTATGAGCCAAGCCTGCTCAGATGGTATCTCATGACGGCCTTTTTCGTTCTGTTATTTTACTATCCGTGCAAATGGTTCGGCAACTACCGTAAAACTCATAAACAGTGGTGGCTTAGTTACTTATAGAATATTTAACATCACCACCAACGATCGTCATCATCACTTTGGTATTGATAATTTCCTCAGGGGCAATTTCAAATATATTATCGCTTATAATGACTATATCAGCAAGTTTTCCCGGCTCTATTGTGCCGAGGATGTCTTCCTGATTTCCGGCCCAGGCATTATTATAGGTATAGGCCTTCACAGCATCTTCAACGGATATTTTTTGCTCAGGTACCCAGCCATCCGGATTGGCGCCATCGGTTGTGCGCCGGGTAACGGCGGCATATATACCGCTCAGTGGCTCAAGCGGACCTACGGACCAGTCAGAGCCAAAAGTCATCATCGCCCCGGCGTCCACCAGTGATTTAAAGGGGTATGTACCTGAAAGACGCTCGACGCCGATACGTTTTTCGGCCCAGCGACCATCATCGATAGCGTGATAGGGCTGAACGGATGGCACGGCACCAAGCTCAGCGAATTTCTGAATTGCGCTCGGGGTAAGATGCTGTGCATGTTCAATGCGTGGTCGGTGGCCTGCTGCGCCGATTTCTTCAAACAGTTTTAATATTTCATCATTGGTCTGATCACCAATGCCATGAATGGCGAGCTGGAAGCCATAAGCGTGGGCCTCTTCAAGGCTCTTTTTTAATTCATCCATTTGCATAAGCGGAAAACCATTTGTATCCGGCTCATCGGCATAAGGTTCATAAAACCATGCTGTCGTGCTGCCTAGTGAGCCATCAACAAGTTCTTTTACCCCGCCAAGGCGTAGCCAGTTATCCCCTTTGCCTTCTTTTTCAATAAGCTCGGCCAGCTGATGACGGTACGAAATATGCGGCAGATAATAAGCGCGAATTTTCAGGCGTCCTTCCGCTTTTGCCTTTTTGAAATAATCAAGGCTTGAAAAACCACCCATGCTATGAACTTGGGTTACACCATTTTCCAGCGCTTCGGTAATACCTGCATCAAAGGTGCGGTCGGCTTGTTCAGTCGTCAGTTCCGGAAAAATTTTCCAAACATAATTCATGGCATTGTCTTTAAGCACGCCGGTTGGCTCGCCATTTTCATCGCGCACAATCAGCCCACCTTCAACATCCGGTGTGTCTTTAGTAACACCAGCAAGTTTAAGGGTAGCCGAATTGGCGATCGCCATATGCATATCTGTACGAAGCAAAAACAGTGGGTTATCACCCGTAATATCATCAATCCAGTCTTTATGAGGAAGCTCCCCACCCCAAAGTTCATGATCCCATGATCCGCCGCTGATCCATTCACCAGCCGGAATATCCTGAGCGTAATCACGGATCCGGCCAACAAAATCTTCACGCGATGTGCTGCCAAATGTCTTAATACTAAGCAGTGTCGCCGCACCATCCATGAAATGAGTGTGATTATCTATAAACCCGGGAAGAACCAGTTTGCCGCCAGCATCAATCATTTCGGCGCCTGAATATTCTGTGTTTAATTCAGCACCGCCGACTGCAATTATCCGCTCACCGTCCATGACGACCACTTCGGCCCATGGCTGGGCTTCATTTCCTGTCCAGACATTGGCATTGGTAATAATTTTGCTTGCGGTTTTTCCCGGCTCAGTTATTTCAGGCTCGGGCGATGAGCATGACGTGATCATCAACAGGCCTATTGTCATTATTATTTTTAAAAAATTATTCATGTTATCTCTCTTCATTCTTTCCAGGCCGCTTTGGCTCTGCCGTCGCGCCTTGGGTCGGCCGCACCTGCCCATTTCCCGTCTTGCTTGGCTAGTGCATGAACTCCACCAAAATAAGGATCATATTGACTATCGGAAACGCCATATGATGGACGGTTTAAGCTATAATCATATTTGGCCATTGCCTTCAGTAATGCACTATCTACAATCGGCCCTTCGATATAGGCTTTATTATCAGGCACCACATGAACCCGGTAAGCGTCTACGGCATTTTTGATATCTTTCTCTACATCAATCCAGTAGCTCGTCACCTGGGCAACGGCTGAAATAATTCTTGCGCTGGCCGGACTACCGAGAACCATCTGGGTTTCGCCGTCTTTTTTTACAATCGTTCCGGTCATGGAACTAAGTGGCATTTCATTCTCTTTAAGAACGTAGGGCGATCCATCATCCTTAAGTCTGAATGACTGCATGTAATTATTGTAAATAAAGCCAAGCTGGGGGTGGACCGTTAAGCCACCGAAATAATTATCAATACTTTGGGTTACCGCAATGGCATTGCCTTCACCGTCAACGACCGAATAGTGGGTGGTTTCGCCGCCCATACCGCTTTTATAATGTTCAAGCATTCTTGTCGCTTCCCGCTTGGAAATTTTAATGCTGACATCAGCGTCATAATCATAAAAGCCGGGCACCGGATCATTGGCCCGCGTCCCGTGACCAAGCCGCATGGCATTAAGCAGTGCAATTCTTCGCTCCGCATCGTCGGTATCAATCGCTTCAGGTGTCTGTGCTTCAAGCAGGTTTAGTATCTGCATCATAATCCAGCCGCCGAAAGGCGGTGGCAGGGAGACTATTTCATAACCACGATATGTTGATTTTATCGGTTCGACAATTTTAGGATCGGGGAAATTCGCCAGATCATCATAAGTAATCCAACCGCCATTTATCGCCATGTCAGCGGCGATTTCTTTTGCCATATCGCCTTTATAAAATTCATCTGCGCCTTTTTCGGCTATGCGCTGCATGGTTTTTGCCATAATCGGATGACGGAAAGTCTCACCAAGCTGATAGGGCAGGCCATCCGGCTTAAAGAACATCTCTGCCGCTTCTTTTTGATCCTTGAAACCAAGGCCATAATAATTAAACGCTTTATGTCGAAACGGGCCGACTTTAAAGCCTTCTTCCAGAATTTTTACGGACGGATTAACAAGCTGTTCCCAGCTAAAATTACCACTACCGTAATTCTTAAGAGTGTAGGATAATACTTTTAAAGTTGAGGGGATGGTCGATGCGGTTCTGCCGCCCGTTAGCTGTTCACGTGTCACATTGTCCGGAATACTCGCGGGTGAAAGCGTTGTGCCGTGAATAACATACGGCTCGCCGTCCGCTGGCTGAACCAGCATCACCGTTTGGCCGAAAACCCCAGAGCTCGCTGGCCCACTAGCCGCAACCGCAAGCGAAACTGCAACGGCCGCGTCAAAAGCATTACCGCCTTTTTCCAGTATCTCAACACCAACCTCTGTGGCTTCCACAGTTGAGGAAGTTACATATCCTGCGAATTTTTTTTCTTGAGCGACCGCGGTTTGACCCTCAAATATTAGTGAAATACTTGCTATAAATATAGTGCGACTAATAAACATAATGATCCCTTTAATCTGATACATTATTTATCATTCAAAACTATTCATAATGCAATGCATTTATAGGGTTCGCCCTCGCCACATTATAGGCGTGGGTTGCTACGGTGACCCAGGACAGAAGCAATCCTATAATGGCAGCGCCGATGATTAAACCAAAAGGAAATCCAATTCTATCATCAAAAAATTCGAGATACTGATCGGATGCCAGATAAGCTAGACATACGGAAAATGGCATTGCCCAAGCGACAGGTTTTGAAAATTGCCAAATCAGAAGATTAACCACCTGTGGAGGTGTGGCGCCATGAACTTTACGAATACCAATTTCTTTTGTTCTTTGCTCCGCCATATAGGCAGCCAAGCCAAATAATCCAATCAGTGCGAGGATAAACGCAAAAATCGCAAACACACCAAGAGAGGTTGAAGCGATTTCAAAAATACGGAACATATCCTGAAACCGCTCATCCAAAAAACGTCCTCGAAATGGGTAATCGGGAATTACCCTTTTCCATACAGCTTCAATGTCGCGAATTATGCTCGGGTCCGCACTACTTGATAATTTTATTGATGCAACTCTATATCCATCTGGCTGAACCAACATAACGAAGGGTTTGATCTCATTATGAAAACCGAGAATGTTTTTATTTTCACTTACCCCGACGACCTTATAACTATTAACGATATCATTTCCGAGATTTTGGTAAAATACTTTGCCGATGGCTTCCTGAGCACTGGAAAATTTAAGATTTTGAACGGCGAGTTCATTTATGACAACATTAAAATCTCGCTTGTCGCTACCACCTATATCCATCGGATTATTTTGTGATAAAATTCTGCCTGCTATAAGTTCAATAGCATATGTTTTTAGAAAATCTTGATCTATGGCCATCTGATTTATATTAAAGGAGGAAGAAAAATCGGTTCTTGTGCTCGACGCTGCGAAGAATGTTTGCATTCCTTCGTAGGGAACCTGTGAGGAAAGAGTGAAATTTTCGACACCAGGTAGTTTTAAAATTTCATTTTTTATTATCTGCTTGCGTTCAAATATTTGTGACACGTCAAATCCATCTAACGTATAGATCTGATCTTTCGCAAAAATATTACTGTTTTCCTCTAAACGATTATTTTGTAATAACATCACCATCACCACCGCTAACATAAACACTGAAATAGTAAATTGGACGCCGATCATAACACTCCTTATCCAAGAGGTTGCGGGTGTTTTTAAGCCAGCGGTTCTCAGTGCTTCAATCGGATTGGTTTTGGCAATTACATAAGCAGGATAGCTGCCGGAAATTATTCCTACTATCAGCGCGGTTAAAATCAACCATGGCAATGTGGACATATAGTCAATTGTCAGGATTTTACCCGTTATTGAATTAAATAATGGGATTGTGAATTCAAGTAAACTAATTGCAACAAACATTGCGAATATTGTTAAAGTTACACTCTCAACAATGAATTGCAATAATAGCTGTACGGGGCCAGCACCAAGCGTTTTACGTAGCCCAACTTCACGTGAGCGTTTTAAGGATTGGGCCGTAGCGAGATTTGTGTAATTTACGCAGGCGACAATTAATACCAACAGCCCTAATATCTCTATACTTTCAATAGCCGGGATATCATTCATTTTCCAAATGGACATGTTTGCCTCAACTATTGGTCTGGCAAAAAGACCGGAAACAAGTTTCTTTAATTCTATGTTGAAATGCTGCAAATAAATGCCATCAAGCCTTTCTTGAAGCCATTCTTGATCAAGAATTTCTGGTAATAAAATATAAGTTTTATTGACTGTATTAAAATCATCCCAATCCAAATCTGGCTCAAACCCCGTTATGCTCTGCATCGCCCCTAACGGAGCAAACACATCAGGCGGCACGTGATCAAAAAAGTAGGTATTAAAATGTGTGTTAGGCGGCAGATCTTTAATTACGGCAGATACAATAAGGTCAATTTTATGATTAAGCTTTATGGTCTTTCCGATAGGGTTCTGATCACCAAAATACTTTGTAGCGGCACTTTCGCTGATAAGCAGGCCGGAGGGACTATTCAGCGCTGAAACATCGCCCGAAATATAATCGAAATCAAAAATTTGCAAAAGTGCAGGATCAGCGAAACGGAGCTTCTGATAGTAGTGATTATCCTCTATTGAAAATAAAAACTCCCTGACAAGTGTTCTGGCAACCGCTTGAAGTTCAGGGAGTTCCGTTTTTAATATTGGTGTGACAGCAGGGGACACCGAATTAGTTTCAACTATGCCTGCATTGGCATTGGGATTTATTGAGGCGCCGACCGTATAAATGCGCTCATAATTTTCGTAAAATGTATCGTGCGAATTTTCATAATCAGATAGCAAGCCACCAAAAAGATATAGTGATAACCCCATCGCAAGGCCGACAATATTTATCACTGCATAAAGCTTATTTCTTGCGATATTTCTAATGGCTACTTTTATATAATTACGGAGCATTTATTCCCCTTTTATTTATTCATAATGTAGCGCATTGATCGGATTTGTTCTAGCGATTTTATAAGCGTGGCTGGCGACGGTGGCCCATGATAGAATAACGCCAATGATGCCCGCACCAAGTAGAATGGCGTAGGGCATTGATATGCGTTCTGCGAAAAATTGCAGATATTCGTTTGAGGCAAAATAGGCGAGTATTAAGGCAACCGGCGTCGCCCAAAGTACGGGTTTTGAGAACTGCCAGATCAGTAACTTGATGATTTGAAGGGTATTGGCCCCAAGAACTTTACGAATGCCTATTTCTTTTGTGCGCTGTTCTGCCATAAAGGCAGCCAGACCAAATAGGCCGATTAGCGCAAGGAAGAGGGCAAATATTGCAAAAGTCGCCAGAGACTTGGTACTGAGATCAAAAAGTTTAAATTGTTCCTCAAATCGACTTTCCAGAAAACTTGACTGGAGTGGATAATCAGGAATAACACGGTCCCATGTTGCTTCAATCGCGGCAATGGTTTGAGGCGTTGCATCCTTGGACAGTTTTAATGATGCGTGGCGGTAACTGTCTCCCCTTGTGAAATATACAAAAGGATAAACCGGCTCTGCAAGGCCATATATATTCTGGTCTTCTATGACGCCGACGATGGTATATGTGGTAATGCCGTCCCGTCCTTCATCTTCATAAAAAGCTTTTCCAATGGCGTCCTGCGGACTGGCGAAGCCAAAATTTTGTGCCGCAAGTTCGTTTACCATGACATTAACGGCGCCGCGCTCTCTGATATGAGTATCCATGGATACTTCGAGATTTGTCGTCCTACCGGCAATCAATTCAATATCGTAAGTACTCAGAAATTCAAAATCAGCAACCATTTGATTAATGCGAAACCCCGAAGATATATCATTGAGGACCGTTGAGGCGACAAATCCATTATTAAATCCTTCAAACGGGACTTGAGACGAATAAGTGAATTTCTCAACGCCGTCTATTCTGAGCATCTCGTTTCTTAAAACGTCGTGGCGTGGCTCTATTTGATCAATGCCCACTCTGTCCAGGGTATAGATTTGCGGGGTCGGAAAAAGATCAAGATTTTGTTCTACTTTTTTATTTTGACTATAAACCACCAGCACCAGTGCCAGCATAAAAACAGAAAGGGAAAATTGGATGCCGATCATTCCCCCTCTGACCCATGCAGAAGATGTTCCTTTTCTTGCCCCGTCGCGTAAGGCTTCTATCGGGCTGGTTTTGGTGATTAGATAAGCCGGGTAAGTACCCGCAAGAACACCTACCGTCGCTGTAGTCATAACGAGCCACGGCATGGTCGCAAAATAATTCAGGTCGAGAATTTTGGCTGTCGCCAAATTAAACATCGGAATAATTATCTCAAGCGCACTTAGGGCTAGGATCATGGCAATAAATGTTAAAGTTAAGCTTTCAATTATAAACTGGGTGAGAAGTTGACCTAGTCCTGCACCAAGGGTTTAAATCATTAATAACCAGTAGATTTTTATGATCGTAACCAAGATCCATGTTTTTGGCGTAAAGCATTTGTCCGTAAACGACAGCTGTAGAGACAAATAACACTATTGAAACGGCAAATTGAAAAATCACAAGTGCAGACCTGAGCTTAACCGAAGAGCTGGTCTCTACTGTTTTGTTGGCTTTAAGATTTTCTGCCGGGAGAAAACTTGATAAAACAAGAGCCGGATAAGTTCCCGATAATCCACCAACACATAAGGCAAGTATGACAATACTAACAATGTCAGTAGAGGCATAACTGATAAAGAGTTCTTTGCCTAAAATGTCGTTATAAATAGGCAATGTTAACTCTACAATCGCAAAGGATATTAAAAGGCCCAACAAGGTCACTAGGATAGATTCGCCTAAGAACTGAAAAATCAGATTTTTGCGTGAGGCGCCCATTACTTTTCGAAGTGAGACTTCCTTTGCCCGTTGGCTTGCCCGGGCTGTGCTTAAATTCATAAAATTTATACTGGCAATAATCAGAATTAGAATGGCAACGGCAGAAAATGTAAGCACACTATTAATACTACCGCGTTGGCGATATTCACCCATACCCACAGATTTTAAATGAAGGTCTTTTACATTCATAACTGAAAGCGATACTAAATCTGCTGTTTTGGTATCGGTCCCGCCAAAGGGAAGTCTTGGAAAATTTCTATTGATAAAATCTTCCATCTGCTCTTCTACGTCTGCAATGTTTGCGCCTTCATTAAGATTAAAATAAAGCTGTGTATTGGTAGAAAACCATTGCTCGAACATATAGCTTCGGTCTTTCCATGCGTCTTCATCAATAGCGACCATTGCCGTTATATTTAGTTGACTGTTGGTTGGCATATCTTCGATTATGGCGGCGACTTTATAATCTTTTTTAAAAATGCCAAATTCAATGGTAATGATTTGATCAATAGGATTCTGCTCGCCAAAATATTTACGGGCAACCGTTTCATTAAGCACAAGGCTACTAAAATCAGACATCGCATTAACGAGATCACCACTAAGTACATTAAAATCGAAAATATTAATAATATCTGCATCGACAATGCTGATATCTTCCAGAAAATAATTTCCGTTTAATATGATCGTAGGTTCGCTTAAGAAAATTCGTGCGGCATTTTCAACTTGCGGGAAATCTTTTTTAAGAGCATGTATCACGGGACCTGGTGTTTGCACTGATATCATGGAGTCTCGGCCTGGTATGTTGAAGGTGATATAAGTGCGGTAAATACGATCGGCTTTGGTCCAGAAATTATCATAGCTAGCTTCATCACGTACAAAAAGCGCGATCAACATAACGGCCGCCAAACCAATGGACAGGCCAAGTATATTAATAGCACTAAAAAGCTTGTGATTATAAATATTGCGCCAGGCGCTTATTATATAATTTGTTAGAAGCATTCTATTATCCTGATTTGGGTCCCTACTCCCATTTCCCTCAAGATTAGTTCATTTATGCGCGCATACTTTCGGTTACAACATGACCATCAAGAAGATTAATAGTACGTCTTGCATAATCAGCATGTGACGGACTATGTGTCACCATGACGATGGTTGTGCCTTCTTCATTTAGTTTTTGCAGCATTTCCATTACTTCTTGGCCGTGGGCGGTATCAAGGTTACCGGTCGGCTCATCGGCGAGGATCATGCTTTGGTTACCAACCACGGCGCGGGCCACGGCCACACGTTGTTGTTGACCACCTGATAGCTGACTTGGCATATGTTTGGCGCGGTGAGCAATGCCCACTTTATCCATAACGGCAGCAACGCGTTCTTTACGTTCAGAAGCCGGGATATCATGATAAAGAAGAGCAAGTTCGATATTTTCAGCAACCGATAGCTCATCGATAAGGTTAAAGCTTTGGAAGATAAATCCGATATGCTGTTTACGGATCACACCAAGCTGTGCTTCAGAGTATCCGGCTACATCTTCGCCGTTAAAGAAATAATGACCACTGGTCGGTGTATCAAGCATACCAACAATATTAAGAAGAGTTGATTTGCCGCAACCTGATGGTCCCATAATGGCAACAAATTCGCCATGCTCAATATCAATATTGACATTGTTCAGGGCAACCGTCTCTACTTCATCAGTACGGTAAGCTTTAGTTAGGTCTTGTAGTTTTAACATTTTATGTCCTTTGGTTTTAGTTATTCAAGTTAAATTATTGTAAAATTAGCCTTCAGTTAGCTTAAGACGGTCCATGTCCATAAAGCTGGTGTAAGGGGACGTAATGACCCTCTCACCAATGGCAAGCCCGTCAATGACTTCGATATAGTTATTGTTTCTGCGTCCAAGTCTGATGGTGCGTTTTACGGCAAATTCGCTGTCATCAGTGACAACGAATACCCAGCTTCCGCCAGTATCCTGATAAAAGGCACCATTTGGAATAAGAAGTGCTTCTGCACTATCACCTAGAGTAAGCTTTGATTGTAGCGTTTGACCGCGGCGGATATCTTCGGGCTGCGCGTCTATGAACACCATATCAATTTTAAACTGGTTGTTTTGCACATCCGGATAAATTTTCTTGATCCGCATTGGAAACTCGCCACTATCGCCGGGACGTACATAGACGCCGCTTTGACCAAGGTCGACACGGTTTAGGTAAAATTCATCAATCTGAACTTCCAGCTTAAAATTATAAGGATCATCAATTTGACCAATGGCTGTTCCGCGCGCTACGGTTTGCCCAAGCTCCAGATCAAAGCCTGAAAGCTGTCCTTCGATCTGCGCTTTCATATTAAGGTTATCAAGACTGGTGCGGGCTATGCCGAGGTTTCTTTCCAGATTTTGGCTGTCTATTTGTGATAACTCCAACTGTTGCTCCTGCATGCGGGCATCAGTATCCTGGGTCTGAATTGTAATCTCTCTTAACTTGATTTTATATGCGAGATCTTCTTCTGACTCGTCAAGCTGAGCTTTTGTAAAGTTTCCACGCTCATGTAAAATTCTATACCGTCCAACATTTCTGGTTAATTTCTGAATTTCATAATCCAGTGTTGTAATGTTAGTGATATGGCGAAGTCTGTTTTGCTCCAGCTGTAATTCCAGTGTACGCATGGCATTAAGCTCACCGGCGACACGGGCTTCATTTTGAAACACTTCAAGCTGTAAAGTTGGGTTGGAAAGCTCCACAATCGGCTGGCCGAGTTCAACGAGAGTACCGTCTTCGATTAATATTTTTTCAACGCGGCCCCCTTCGGTGGCTGAAACGAATACGGTTGTTAGCGGGGTCACTTTGCCGCGGATCGGAATATAATCTTCATATACGCCGCTGGTTACTGTGGAAACCACAAGTCGGCTTTCTTCGACACGGAATGTGCGTCCGCCCATTGCACTATCCGCTATAAGGTATAGCACTACGGCAGCAACTAGGCCGCCACCCCCCCAAAGTGCTATTTTAAGTGGGTTACGTTTTTTTTCTATTTTTCGGTCCATGGCAACGCCTGCGTGGGCGCCTTCTGGTTTTTTAATATTGTCCATTTTAGTCATTTTCATCACTTGTCTGTTATTTGGCGGTATTCGTTAATTTATCATTTGTTAGTGTTGCAAGGAGCGTGCCAATAAATAAACTGTTGATTATCAATGATTTAATGCTTTACTGTTCGATTTCGTACAGTATATACTGTTCACTTTCGAACACATGTGTGCGAAAGTGAACAATAAGAAAATTATGAGGGTTTTAATATGGAAAAGCGCGGCTCTATCCTGATTGTGGATGATGATGAGGATATTCTTATTGCCGGTAAGCTATTGTTAAAAAGACATTTTGCCAATGTTGTAACGATCAGTCAACCAAATCATATTTCAAGCGCGATGAGTAAGGATAGTTTTGATGCGATCCTGCTTGATATGAATTTTGGTCCTGGCCAAAGTTCCGGTGAGGAAGGTTTTTACTGGCTGGCGGAAATTTTGAAAATTGATCCTCAAGCGGTGGTGATTATGATCACGGCTCACGGCGGGGTAAATATAGCGGTTGAAGCAATGAAAATGGGGGCGACAGATTTTGTCTCTAAACCGTGGCAAAACGAGAAAGTCGTTGCCACGCTATCTGCCGCAGTGAAACTCAGAAAAACCAGAAACGAAGCCGCAACCTTAAGAGAAGCCAACCGTACTCTAGTGGAAGATAGTGGCTCGCAACAAATTATTGGTAAGTCAGAAGCGTTAAAATTCATACAGACAATGATCGAGCGCGCCGCGCCGACCGATGCTAATGTGCTCATTGTCGGTGAAAATGGTACGGGTAAGGAATTGGTAGCTAAAGCCATCCATTTTAATAGTACCTACAAGACGGGAAATTTTATTGCCATTAATTGTGGTGCTATCCCTGAAACATTACAGGAAAACGAATTTTTCGGTCACGAAAAGGGGGCTTTTACTGGAGCAGATGATTCCCGCCAGGGCAAGCTAGAGACGGCTAACGGCGGTACGTTGTTTTTGGATGAAATCGGGGAAATGTCGCCGAAAATGCAGGTAAAGCTTCTCAGATTTTTACAAGATAAAAGTTTTGAGAGAGTGGGAGGAACAAAAAAAATCCATGTGGATTTAAGAATCATCTCCGCGACCAACCGAAACCTGGAAGATGCGGTTAAAGAAGGGCGGTTTCGTGAGGACCTTTATTATCGATTGATGGTCTATCTTATTTCTTTGCCG
>ENA-OREN01002347-OREN01002347.1-marine-metagenome-genome-assembly--contig:-NODE-2347-length-19460-cov-11.595315_pt1 | contig 19460 bp, 17 predicted proteins | sample MGYA00248624_ERZ508555 | MGnify/ENA primary metagenome ERZ508555 (study PRJEB26222, sample SAMN06267773) | marine metagenome | isolation source: Saanich Inlet, British Columbia, Canada | place...
AAGGCTACAAACTCACCAGCGCGAATAATGACTAGACGTGAAGTTGTAAGTATGTGGAATGAAAGACAAACATATTTAACTGAACTTTTAGCTGGTCTTCAATAAGTAAAATATATTGAAATTTAACTGTACTAGGGAGTTTTTAACTCCCTAGTATTCCTATAAAGATTTAATCATGACTACCCTACAAAACACATCGATAGAAAAGCTCGTTAGTAATGCAAGAGAAGCTCAAAAACATATTAATAATTTCTCTCAAGAGCAGGTTGATGAGTTAATTTTAGCTGTCGCTTGGGAGGTTATTCAGCCTAATAATAACAAAGAACTCTCTGAGATGGCGGTTAAACAAACTGGTCTTGGAAAAATAGAAGATAAACAGCGAAAAAATCGACGCAAAACTTTAGGGCTTTTAAGAGACCTAAAAGGCGTAAAAACTGTTGGCATAATCAATATCAATAAAGAAAAAGGATTGACAGAAGTTGCAAGGCCTGTCGGCGTAGTGGGTGCTGTAGTCCCTTCAACGAATCCGATTGCCACGCCTCTTAATAAAGTCATCAATGCATTAAAGTGTCGAAATGCAATCATATTGGCGCCATCACCCAAAGGAGCAAAAGTTTGTTCGAAGGTAGTGGCTTTGATACAAAAAGCGCTTGTACGTATTGGCGCTCCTAAGAACATTGTTCAATCACTGCCCGAGCCGATCAGCAAAGAGGATACCAATGAATTATCTAGGCTTGTCGATTTAATTATTGCTACTGGCTCCCAAAATAACATCCAAAGAGCACTTCAGAGTGGAACCCCTACACTAGGCGTTGGTGTAGGAAATGTACCATCCATTGTTGATGAAACTGCAAACCTTGAAGATGCGTCTCACAAAATCATGACTTCTAAAACCTTTGATAATGCGACTAGCTGCTCTTCTGAAAACAGCATTATTATTGTTGAGAGTGTTTACGACTTAATGATTCAATCTTTAGTGAAAGAGGGTGGTTCACTTCTCAATAGTCAAGAGAAAAGCATACTCGAAAAGAATATGTGGAATGAAAATGGCATTATCAATCGTGACATTATCGCAAAAAAATCTAATGAAATTGCAACCCTTGCTGGCCTTGGTGACAAACATCTAAACTCAAAATTTTTGATGGTTGAAGAGCAAAATGTCGGCTCAGAGTATCCATTCTCAATGGAGAAACTATCACCTGTTCTAGCTGTATATAAAGCCCAAAATTTTAATCACGCTGTCGAAATTGCAACAGAAATTCTTAATAATCAGGGTAAAGGTCACTCTTGCAGTATTCATAGTCAAAATCAAGATAATGTTTTAAGGCTTGGCCTAGAGCTTCCAGTCTGCAGAATTATAGTTAACCAGGCGCATTGCTTTGCCACTGGGGGAAACTTTGATAATGGGCTGCCATTTTCTTTGTCGATGGGTTGCGGCACTTGGGGCAATAATGTCACCGATGAAAATTTGAATTATAAGCACTACCTGAATATTACAAAGATTGTCAAAACGATAAAACCCAATGAGTCATCTGAAAGAGATATTTTCTCTGATTACTGGAAGAAGTATTCTCTGGAGAACTCAACCGTAACAGAGTTTGTTGATCAGTTTGCCCAAGAGACGCCTGATAAGAATTATCTTATTGATGCCGATTTAGATCTTCGAGTGTCTTACAGTCAGCTTCAAAAAGACATTCTAACTTTGGGGGCATACTTCAAAGCAAGCAATATAAATTCAAATGATAAGGTTGGCTTTATGCTTGACAATGGTTACGCCTCAACACTGCTCTTTATTGGCGCAATGTATCATGGTGTTGTCATAGTTCCATTGAACGTATTAGCGGGCTCCAATCAAATCAAATATACAATTGATCATTCAGAGTGCAAACTCATTTTCGCATCTCAATTCTATATTGATAAATTCAACGACATTTTGAACGCTTCAGATGCAAGTATTGTGGAGTACAGCCAAATTGACAGTCTAAAGGTTGATGATCATAATTCATTAGATAAATCAATGACTTCAACTCACTCGGGCACTCCCGCAGTCTTAATTTATACATCTGGTACAACAGGCGTCCCAAAGGGTGCTCTTTTGTCACACAAAAATGTGATTGCTGGAGGAAGAAACACGGTCATCGCTCACGAAATCAGTTCGAGTGATATTTCGTTTTGCGTATTGCCACTCTATCATATCAATGCTGAAATGGTTTCTATTGCAAGTGCACTTGTTAGTAATAGTTGTGTGGTGACGGTTGGTAAGTTTAGTGTAACTAATTTTTGGCAAATTATTGAAAAATATCAGTGTAGTTGGTTTAGCGTCGTTCCAACAATTATTAATTACTTATTAAATGATAATTTTAATGTTAAAACACTAGAACTGAAAAACCTGCGTTTTGGACGCTCAGCGTCTGCTCCTCTATCCCCAGAGGTACACAAGAAGTTTGAAAAAACATTTGGTGTAAAGATTATTGAAACAATGGGTCTCACTGAGACGGCAGCTCAAATTCTCTCCAACCCACCCGAACAAGGCAAGCATGGCTCTGCAGGAAAGGCTTACGGTAATGAAGTCAGGATCATCGCAGATAACGGCAGTTACCTTTCACATGGAAACACAGGGGAACTAGTCATTAAGGGTGATAACGTTTTGCTAGAGTATTTTAAGAATGAAGAGGCGACTTCTGGAGCCTTCAATGAGGATGGCTATTTTTTAACAGGTGATCTCGGTGTTGAAGATGAAGATGGTTTCTTTTTTATTACAGGCAGAAAGAAAGAGCTCATCATCAAAGGTGGTGAAAACATTTCTCCAAGAGAGATCGATGACACACTTTATAAGCATAACGCTGTCCTTGAGGCATGCACTTTCGGCATCGAGGATGATAACTATGGAGAAGAGATATCAGCCTGTGTATTTTTAAAGGATAATCTTGTTGCTAACGAAAAAGAACTTCTTGACTTGTGTAAAGCTGACCTTGGCGAATACAAAACGCCAAGAGAGATTATCTTTGTTGATAAGCCATTACCAAAGGGTCCCTCAGGAAAAATACAAAGACTTAAAATTGCAAGCCAATACAGCAGAGCATAAATTAGAGTCTAGTTTAAATCTCAAGATATAAAAAAAATAAGATTTTCGGGTAAACTATCTTTATTCTTCAAGAGACACATTTATGGCATTACTTGACGATTTAGCTAGCAAAGCTAAAAGCAAATTTCCTCGAATTTTGTTACCCGAATCGACTGACTCCAGAGTCATCGCGGCAGCCAAGTCTGTAACAGATCAAAAAATAGCTCAAATTGTACTTTTAGATGGTGACACTGCATCTTCTATGGGAGTTGAGTCAATCAACCCGAAAAACGAAGATTTGAAGGTCCAATATGCGCAGACACTTTTTGAACTGCGAAAACATAAAGGTGTGACGTTCGAAAAAGCCCTAGAGATGCTTTCAAATTCAAGTGTTTTTTCTATGGTGGCGCTTAAAAGGGGGGATGTTGATGGGGTTGTTACTGGTGCAATTACGCCGAGCCAAGAAGTCCTGAGTAGCGCGCTAAAGATTGTAGGAGTTGCAGAAGGTAGTAAACTGGTTTCAAGTTTATTCTTAATGGTTTTTGATGACAACCATGACATGTATGGCGGGAACTTGATTTTTTCTGACTGCGCGATGAATATTAGTCCCAACTCGGAGGAGCTGGCTGAGATTGCCAAAAGCGCATACGATACGGCGCAATCATTCCTGACTGAAAGCCCAAAACTCGCTATGCTTTCATTTTCTACTAACCAAAGTGCTAAGCATGCCGAAGTGGACAAGGTTAGAGAGGCAACTGAGATTCTTAAGTCATCATTTCCAAATATCAACGTTATTGGGAATGTTCAGCTAGATGCAGCGCTTGATCCTAGCGTGTTAAAAATAAAAGATCCAGAATCACCTTTCTTGCCTCCTGCTAATGTGTTTGTTTTTCCAAATCTAGATGCAGGAAATATAGGCTATAAATTAGTACAACGGTTCTCTGGTGCTAGGGCGATTGGTCCAATCCTGCAAGGCCTCTCAAGGCCAGTCAATGACTTATCCAGAGGCTGTGGAATTGATGAAATAGTTAATACGGTGGTTGTGACTGCAAATCAATGTAAATAACTCTACATTCCTATGTAGTTTGGACCACCACCGCCTTCTGGCGGCGTCCAGTTAATGTTTTGAGATGGGTCCTTAATGTCACACGTCTTGCAGTGGAGACAGTTTTGAGCGTTGATCTGAAAATAGTCCTCACCTTCTTTGTCAACGATCTCATAGACGCCAGCAGGGCAATACCTTTGAGCAGGCTCATCAAAAAGCTCTCTGTTGCGATTCAATGGTATGGCGGGATCGGTTAGTTTGAGATGAACGGGCTGGTCTTCTTCGTGATTGGTTCCTGACAGGAATAATGATGAGGTGATGTCAAAGCTTAAAACATTATCTGGGGCAGGGTACTCTTTGCAGTAAAGCGGATTATTAAGGTTTAGAGAGTCGCAATCTCTTTGCTCGTCCTTGATGGTAACCGGCAATGAGTTTCTAAAGATGTTTGACTCTATAAAGTTGTAGGCAGCGCCTAAATAAAAACCAAACTTGTGCATTGCTGCACTGAAGTTGCGTGACTTATAAAGCTCCTTATAGAGCGAACTACTTTTAAATAAATCATCGAATTCACATATCTCTTCTGAAAGAATTTTATTGATGTATTCTGCAGCCAAAATTCCTGACTGAAGGGCGCAATGGCTTCCTTTAATCTTACTGGGGTTGAGGGTTCCTGCATCACAACCAATAATCATTCCCCCATTGAAGTCCATCTTCACAAGCGAATTAATGCCGCCTTTAGTAATCGCCCTGGCGCCATATGAAACACGCTTACCTGACTCTAAAAACTGTTTAATTTTTGGGTGCTTTTTAAACTGCTGAAACTCTTGGAAAGGGCTGTGACTTGGGTTTGTATAGTTTAGGTCAACAATCAGACCAACAGCGATACGGTTATTATCGAAATGGTAAAGGAAGCCCCCTCCAGTTGTCCCTTCGTTAAGTGGCCACCCCATTGTATGGACAACGTCTCCAGCGCTATACATTTCATTCTCAACCTCCCAGACCTCTTTGAATCCAATCGCGAAGTGTTGAGGCGTTTTGCCTTCGTCTAGGTTAAATTCTTTAATGAGCTGCTTGCCTAAATGACCCCTTGCACCTTCAGCAAAAATAGTCTGTTTTGCAAGGATGTCCATTCCTGGTGTGTAGGTCCCTTTTTGATTGCCTTCTTTATCAATCCCCATATCTCCCGTTGATATACCGATAACTCTTCCGCTTTCATCTTTGATATAGCTTTGGGCTGGAAAGCCTGGAAAGATATCAACACCTAGCTCCATGGCTTTTTCTGAGATCCATTGACAAAGTTCGCCTAGTGAGATGATGTAGTTCCCTTTATTGTGAAGACTTTTAGGCATTAACCAAGAGGGTACTTTGAAGCTCCTGTTTTCTCCAGTAAGCCAAAACAGGTCATCTTTGGCGACCTGAGTTTTGAGTGTTGGGCAATCCTTCGCATCTGTAGGAAACAAATCAAAGAGGGTTTTGGGCTCAAATACTGCACCAGAAAGAATATGTGAACCTATTTCAGATCCTTTTTCTAGAAGGCAGACAGATAGGTTTGGATTAAGCTGTTTGAGTTTACAAGCGGAAGCGAGCCCTGAAGGGCCACCACCCACTATTACAACATCATATTCAATCGATTCTCTATCCATTTAGTACTATTTTATACCTGATAAGCGTTTAATTCATTGAGCGCGTCAAATAAGTCGACCTGCCAAACCAAATCAGCCATCCGCGACATTGGTGCATCTGGGTCATTATTAATAACCACAATAACTTGGGAATCTTTCATCCCAGCAAGATGCTGAATCGCGCCTGAAATGCCAACAGCGAGGTAGAGTTTTGGTGCGACAACTTTTCCAGTCTGACCAACCTGGTAGTCATTAGAGATAAATCCAGCATCAACAGCAGCTCTAGAGGCACCAATAGCTGCATCTAATTTATCAGCTAACTGCTCGATCATTACAAAGTTTTCTTTCGATCCAAGCCCTCTGCCACCAGAAACAATGCGCTCAGCTGTTGTGAGTTCTGGACGCTCTGACTGAGACTCTTGAAGAGAGATAAATGAAGAGTTAGATTCTGGCATTGCAGGGGATAAAGTTTCTACAGTTGCAGAGCCACCATCCTCAGCATGTTCAAAGGCAGTTGCCCTGACAGTCATAACAATTGTCTCATCAGAAGTCTCTACAGTCGCCATAACATTACCAGCATACAAAGGTCTAACAAATGTGTTTGATGATTTGATCTCACAGACATCTGAGATAGGCTGCACATCAAGAAGTGCGCCAACACGAGGCAGTATATTTTTACTGTACGTGGATGAGCCTGAAACTAAGAATTTGTAATCAGTCATGACATCTGCAATGAGTTTACTTGCAACTTCTACATTGGCATGCTCTAGAGATTCATTAACAATCACTTTGACTGCGTTAATTCCATTCATCGAAGCAACAGCGTTTGCATGAGATGAATCATTCGTTAAAACTAGCGCATCAACGCTATCAGCAAGCTGAGAGGCGGCAGTTAATGCTGCTCTGCTGTTTGCGCTAACTTCTGGACCATTAAGTTCGATTAATATAAGTGCTGACATTATAGAACTCCCATTTGATTTAACTCAGTAAATAACTCTTCAGCAGAACTAATCTGTTTAGAGGCTCTATCTTTAGTGCCTGATTCTTCTACACTAACGACTTTAATGCGTGGTGAAGTGTCGATTCCAAGACTAGATAACTCAATCGTCTCTAGAGGCTTAGATCTGGCCTTCATGATATTTGGAAGGGAGGCATATCTTGGCTCATTTAACCTAAGGTCAACAGTAACAATGGCAGGCAAATTAAGTTTCCTAGTTTCAATTCCTGAATCTATTTCTCGGCTTACCTCTACGCTCTTAGAGTCTGAGCTTATATCAAATTTAGAAATAAAGGTACCCAGTGAATAATCCAATATGCCAGAAAGTATTTGTCCAGTCTGGTTGTTGTCATTGTCTACAGCCTGCTTTCCCATGATTATGAGTTCTGCTTCCTCACGCTTAATGATGTTGGCAAGAATTTTGCCTACATGAAGCGGCTGAAGATCAAGCTCTGTCTCAGTCTTAATAAATATAGCGCGATCTACGCCCATAGCTAGCGCAGTTCTGAGTGTATCAACAGTTTTATCGGTACCAATACTGACAGCAATCGTCTCTGTAGCAGCGCCACCTTCTTTTAAAGTTAGGGCCTCTTCAACTGCAATCTCACAAAATGGGTTCATGGCCATTTTTGCATTTGATAGATCAACCTGCTGCGTCTGCTTGTTGACTCTAGCCTGAGTATAAGGGTCGAGAACTCTTTTGACTGGAATAATTATTTTCATATTAGTTTAACAAATTCATTAAAAAACTCGCGAATAATACCATATAAATAAGATTTGTCTATCGTTAGAAATTACAATTTTTTGTATACAATAAACTCGCTCTCTAAAGACATTTCAATATCCACTATCTTACATTGAGTGGAAACCTTAATCTCGCTTCAGCACCTTGCTGTATAAAACGATTCTGCAAACTCACTTCTCCACCATGTAGTTTCATAATTTTTCTGACAAACCTTAGGCCCAAACCGTTACCACGAACACCTGTATCTGGCCTTGTTACCGAGAAAAATCTTGTAAAAAGTTTATTAATAACTTGGGGTGGTATTCCAGGCCCATCATCAAGAACAATGATAGAAATTGCTGAGTTCGTTTGAGACGCCTTGATAGTAATTGTTCCAGATGCAGGGGTAAAGTCTATTGCGTTATTAACGATATTGCCAATAGCCTGCTCTAGAAGTATTCTTTCAGCCTTCAGTTTTGCGTGACTATTAATCTGAATATCTATCTTGAGCTCCTTGTCTAGAATTGTTTTAACACGACTTGGCGCCTTTAAAACAGTATTCACAGCCTCAATAATACTCAAGGTTTCCACATTTTTTAGTGCTTCACGCCTTTCAATTCTCGATAAATCAAGAAGCCTATTAACGAGAAGGTCCATATGCTTATTTGACTCAAGAATATTCTCTACGAATCGCTTTCTTTGAGAATCACTCATCGGCATTAAAAGATTTTCAGCGGTCAGCTGAATACCTGTAATAGGTGTTCTGAGTTCGTGAGCAAGCGTATCAATGTATTGCTCCACATCATCCTTGAGCTCGACGTCTGCTCTTGCATCTTTAATTGTTCTTGCAAGTTTATTGAACTGATTATTTAGATCGGGCATCAATACATCCTCGCCACTAAACAGGTCGGAGGTGTATTTATGAACACGATTAATATTTCTGGATATACGGTAACTTCCTAGAAATCCAAAGAGCAAAGAGATAACAAAGATATAAAAGATAAACCTCAGAAGATAACTCTCATCCATTAAATCAATCAAGGGCGCTACAACCACAACAGTGCCTATAATCTCACCGTTATCACCATAAATGGGGTTCGAGGCATTTAAGAATCTAGATTTAAGGAAATATTCAATCACCACACCTCTTGCTTTTTTTGGTCCAACAGAGCTAGTGCCAGTGATTACGCTTGTTGAGTCCGTAACGCCGCTCAGCGCTGACTCAACCTCGTTAGCATCGCGCATGTCCGTACCCAGGGTAAGGCCCCTAGAATCAAGAACCAAAAGACCATCTTTATCGGTTACATAAATGGCCAAATTTTCTAATTTCTGGGGACTATTTTTGTCAAAAGTATTCCTTTGTGATCGTAAATAATTAACAATCAAAGTTTCAAAAGTTTCTAGATCAATTTCACCATCTCTGTTATTTTGAGAGGCGACACGGCTCATTAAGCTTGAGACCTCTACCATGACTGATTTAGCAGACTCAAAGGTTGTTCTTTGAGCAAATAACCATAGTAGACTTGAACTTACAATAAAGTAGAGGAGAAAGAGTTTTGTACCAATATTAAGCTTGAATCGCTTCATTCAATAAGGCTGTATCCAATGCCTCTATGAGTTTCAATGTATTCATTATTTTCATCTAGCTCATGAAGACGTTTGCGTATTGATTTGATGTGCGTATTGATGGTTTTAATATCCGAACCGTGAGGCCTGTCCCAAATGATACTCATTAGGTACTCTCTTGAATGAACTCGATTCGGATTTTTAACTAAGTGCGAGAGTATTTTGAATTCAGCGGGTGTCAGCGTGAGCTCTTGATCCAAGAAAACAACTCTTTGCATAGCATGATTTATGCTAAATTTTGAATCACCACTTTTAATTTCAGGTTTGACCATTCTTAGCTGAGCTCGCACATGTGCAACAACAAGTCTTGGACTGAGTGGTTTTGTAACGTAGGCATTAGCACCAAGGCCCTCGAGACCTAGAACTTGATCTGATTCATCGTCTCTCGCTGAAATAATGATCACTGGCAGATTAGATTTTTCACGAACTTTTCTTAGTAAGTCGAATCCACTCATATCAGGCAAACCAACATCAAGTAGTATTAAGTCGACCTCGTTATCTTTATGGAATTCTAATGCGTCTTTACCGTTATCAAACCATTTACAATTGAAAGAATCTTTCTCTAATATAAAACAGATACTTTCAGCAATTGTTTTGTCATCTTCTACTATTAAGATTGTTTGCATATTTCAGTTTTTTTTGTTTAAGAAAGTCGCATTGTAAATCAAAACAAAACAAAAGAAAGAATCTTCATAAAGTCTTCATCAAAACTCCATATATTAAACATTTGACATTACCAATTAAGGCTTAATATGTGCACATTGTTTTTAGTTTATTAGAGATTTTTTCTGTAACTACTACCCCTTTAAGCTACAGATTAAACAAATCGTTAATATTCTAATCTTTAGGTTAGATTATACATACCATTTTGTGAGTCTCTAATAGCTAAAAACAATATTTAGATTATTAGTTTATATATAAGTTTTTTAAAGAACCTCGAATACCCATGCCATTCTCTCTCCGTTTGGCACATGAGGTACCCGCTTTAGTTGGCAGGTTACTCCTACCGGCCAACTAAAGTATTTTTCTAAATTAACAATAATAAATGAAAAAAATAATGTCTAAAAATTCGCTCAAAAAATCTACAGTTTCATATTGCAGAAGGAATAACATCGATGAAAAACAGCTTATTAAAGCTATGAATTGGTATCTTAGTGCCAAGCGCGGCGCTAAGGACTTTTCTAACATCGATTCTTTTCTAAAAGGTTAATTACTCCCTCATTTCTTTGTATGAATAGACTGTTCAAACAACTTATTGTTGCTGCCCTTTTTTTGTCTACCTCATTTTTGACCCTTGCTGAGATCAAAGTTGGAAGCAAAGCACCAAATTTCTTGCTCAGTGACCAGAATAACATTCAACACCAGCTAAGTGACTACGAGGGGAGCTGGGTAATATTATACTTCTATCCAAAAGATGACACCCCAGGCTGCACAACGCAAGCGTGCGATTTTAGAGATGCTGTTAAGAGAATTATTGCAAGCAAGTCCACTGTTTTTGGTGTCAGTCTTGACAGCGTAGAGTCACACAAACGTTTTGCTGACAAAAACAAACTTCCTTTTTCACTTCTCTCTGATGAGTCTGGAGAGGTTTCCAAGTCATATGACTCTCTCAATAACTTTATGAGTTTTAAGAGTGCTAAACGCAACACATTTATCATTGATCCAGAGGGAAAGATCTCAAAAATTTATCTATCTGTGAAGCCCAGCACCCACTCTCAGATGGTTCTCAATGATTTAAATCAACTACAGAATTAATCTGCTTGATAATTACGTATTAAAGTTAGTTTATTCTTTCTACTCATTTTCTTAAGGTTTAGCTCTCTTTTAAGTGCCTCACTCCTCGAGCTGACTTCTTCCTGATAAACCACTTTCAGAGGTATTCGTCCTCTAGTATATTTAGCACCGCCAGGCAATTCACCTGAGTGCTGTTTGAGTCGATTTTCTAAATTATTGGTGATTCCGCAGTAGAGCGTTTTATCTCCGCATTCAAGGAGATAAACTATCCAAATTTTTATAGGAATATCAATCATTAAAAACTTTTTACCATATTTATAAATTACAATATTAAATTACACTATAATTCGCGTCTTTTTTAATCTTATTTGATTCTATAAATATTATGTTATCAGTTGTTATGCGCTCAATTTGGCCGCTGTTCCTAGGGATCCTGTTCATAGGTTTAGGAAATGGACTTCAAGGAACATTGAGTAGTTGGAGGGCAGACTATGAAGGGTTTTCAGTTATAACAACTGGACTTGTAATGTCTGGCTATTTTCTGGGAGCTTTTGCGAGCTCTATGATCTCCCCTAAACAAATAAAGAAGACAGGACAAATTCGAACCTATGCAGCTTATGCATCGATTGCCTCAACTGCTATTTTGATACAAATATTATTTATTGATCCACCAGTATGGTTTATTTCACGTTTCCTTTCTGGCTTTTGTATTGCTGGAATAATGATCATTGTGGAAGGGTGGCTTAACTCGATTTCATCGAATGAGAATAGAGGTCAAATATTCTCAATCCACATGGGAGTGGTTTGGGGTGGGCTTGCTCTTGGGCAAGGTTTATTTGCGATCGATGATCCATCTGGCTTCCATTTGTTTTTGTTGGCCTCTATATTGCTTTCAGTTTCACTAATTCCAATTCTTTTGACTGAAATCAAGGCTCCAGAATCTGAAACCCAAGAATCTCTTGGTATCGGTGCTTTGTGGAAGGCATCACCCTCTGGGCTAGTAACGATTGGAGTGTCAGGGCTCGCATCCGCAGGTTTTTTTGGTGTGGGAACAATTTATGCAATTAAGTCAGGTTTGAGCGTGTCTGAAACTGCTTTGTTTATGACACTTTTTATTGGCTTTGGGGCAGCTTCACAGTTGCCTCTTGGGTGGCTTTCAGACAAGATTGATCGTCGTAAGGTGATCTTGCTTTGCTGCTTAATAGTTACAGGTATATGCATAGTGCTGTCATTGTTTAATTTTTCTAAAACTATCTTTTTGATTTTAAATGGGCTTATTGGGGCCTTTACTTTGCCTCTATATTCTCTAGGCGTTGCACAAACTAATGATCGTTTGCGACCAAGTCAAATGGTTAGTGCAAGTGGAACCATTGTTTTGGTATATAGCGTCTTTGCATCGCTAGGGCCTTTCTCTATGAGTTATTTTATTAATTTATTTGAGAGCTTTGGGTTCCTTATTTACCTTGTTATTGTTCATTTACTGATCGCAACTATAGTTTTCGCTATGATGTTCATTACTGATGATGTTGACGAATCGGATCAGGCGAACTTCCAGGTGATGACTCAAAGGCCAAGTGTTGTCGGTATGGAGGTTATTGCTGAAGAAGCACTGGAGTCTCAACTAGAGTCTGACGCAGAAAAGCTAAATATTCATTAGACGCTTGCTGGATTGTCAAGGTCGTGACCTAAATCCTTAAGATCCTGGTATCGATCACCAATCCTATGGTGAGGCCTTCCACCAATCGATGCACCTAAAGCAACAATGATTTCGTCGTCAGCTGGTGCGTCAGGAATAGAGAGCTGAATTGTCAAATAATGAGACCGACGACCTGGATCATTTTTGTCCATCAATGGAATAAGAATAGGTGCATTAGCACCCCCACGCGTATTGCAAAAAGATAGATAAGATTTAGCACCAACCGCTTCACGATAAAAGTTACCGAAGCGAAGTGTGTGAATAATGCCAGATGCATGCTCAATCTCACCTTTAAGGCCAACGATTGCAGACTTACCATATCCCTCTACATTCTTGCCTGAGCCGGCCTCTTTAATGATCATGGCAGTTAATTTTTCACCTAGCCCAGGCGCTACATCAAGAATTCCAGGCTTAAGATTGTCTACAAATTGTTCACCTTTTTGCAAATTAACCCATGGGTTCTTTATGACCGCAACCGCGGCTATCAGGGTAAGAGGTATCTGAGCCTCCTTGCTTCCTTCAATAAATGTTTTTTCAACGTGTAATAATGTTTTTCTTATTTGTGCGGGCATTCTTTCTCCAATTTTTTACATTTGTTATTCTAAATTTGAAGCCTTATTGAGGCCTCTTTGGAAGACAACAATTAAAGCGCCAGTCTCAGAAAATGATGAGTGCTCACTTCCGGGCTCAAAGGAAACAAACTCTCCATTTCTAAATATAGTTCCATCGGAATCAATCAGCTCACCCTCAATGATCAAAAACTCTTCATAACCCATGTGTCTGTGAGGAACAGTTTGTGCGCCTGGATCCATCTTCAAGACATAGCTTCCTTGACCTGAACTCTGGTCGTAACTGATAATGTGCCAGCTCATTTTTGGGACCGGTGATCCATAACGATCAAAGGGTATGAATTTGATGTTATGAATATCAACTACGTGTCTATCATGCATGACTTTATTAGTAAATTATATGGATCAAATAGACGATTGTAACCAATTGTCTTTGGCGTAATGACAATTATCATCGACCACATGAATGCTGAAGGCCTGCCGTGATTTGCTGGATGTATTTTCAGCACTGTAATGGGGAAGCTGACCATGAAGAATAATTAGGGTTCCAGCCTTGACTTCTAATAGATCAAGAGGGGAGTCTGGCCAAGGTGTATTGTCTAACACTTCAAACTCTGTACCACCAGAATTAGCTAATTTAAAGCGTTTCTTTAATGGAATTGTGTGTCCACCTGTGATTGCTTGAAGGCAGCCATTTTTAATGTTGGCATCCTCTAGTGCAATCCAAAAGCCAATACAACTCATTGGCGAGGTATATAAAAAAGTCGAATCTTGGTGGAGACCAACTTCACCCCCAATATTGGGCTGTTTGAAGATGTGCATTGATTGAAGCTTACGAGGCTTTTGAATTCCTAATTGTTTGCCCATCTCTGAAATATCAAGCGCATTAATAACTTTTTTATAAATTGGATCTAATTCATGTTGCGCGTGACCTATTTTATTAATTGATTTTTGTTTGGGAACAGTAAAGTTCCCCTTGCTGTCAATCGCCTTCTCCTCAAAGAAGAATCGAATCTGATCACCTGAGCTTAAGAAATAGTCGTCACTTGATCTTTCTTGTTCATTAGTTGTAAAGATTGAGTGGGACGAGGAAGGATCAAAATCATCAATTAAAGCTTCAGCACGATCCATTAAAAGGTTTCTTTGGGGTTCACTAAGAAAGTCTTCCACAACCAAGTAGCCATCTTTGTTGAATGAAGCAATTTGAGTTGATGAAAGCATGATTTAGTTAATATTTAAAAAAATATATTGAAATTATATTAGCTTTGAAACTTAAGAGACATATGTTTTGTAAACTCTGTTTGTAATTTTTGTTAATATTTCATAAGAAATTGTATTGCAGTTTTCAGCTACCTCGTCCACAGAAATATTGCCTCCAAAAAGCTCCACGCGATCACCAATTTTAGGGTTTTTTACGCCTTCTAAGTCAATCGTAATCATATCCATAGAGACTTTGCCTGCAAGTTTAGCAATACATCCATTAATAAAAACTGGTGTGCCATCTCTAGCACTCCTGGGGTATCCATCCCCATAGCCGATTGCCACAACTCCTATCATTGTATCTTTTTTACAAACGTATCTTTCACCGTAACCAATAGATTGACCTTGTTTGAAGGATTTAATAGAAATAATTGACGAGGAAAGTGTCATTGCGGGTACAAGCGCATTGAAGTCTTTACTGAATGGAAAAGGGGAGGCGCCATATAGCATGATACCCGGCCTTATATATTCAGCATGTGAATCACTATAGGCCATAACTGCAGCAGAGTTTGCCAGGGATGATTGGTAATTTTTAGAGCCAGTAAGGCTATTCATTTTATTCAACTGACGCTTTGTGGTCTGGCTCGATAAGTCGTCTGCACTAGAAAAATGAGACATTAGCGTTATGCTTTCAACTTTTTTACTGTTTTCAAGTAAAGCAATAACCTCTTTAATATCATCATCTTGGAACCCTAATCGACCCATGCCTGTATCAATCTTAACAAAAACGTTAAATTGAAAGTTTGACTGAGAGCCAACTATCCACTCAACTTGATGCGAGCTGCTAACTACTAACCACAGATTTAAGTGGCTAACTAGATCCAACTCTGACTCTTCAAAAACACCCTCCATTAAAAGAATAGGGGTACTCTTAATTCCAGACTCTCTTAACTCTTGAGCCTCTTCAGAGCAAGCAACACCAAAGCAGTCTGCTTCTCCTTCAAGTTGCTGCGCAACCTTGATAGCTCCGTGACCATAAGCATTGGCCTTAACAACAGCTATCACTTGAGAGCTTGGTGCTAATGATTTAGCATAGAGATAGTTTTCTTTAATTGAAGCAAGGTTAATTGAGGCGATACACTTTCTAGCCATGTCTCTTGTATGTTTTATTAGCAAAGCTGTATCTATTCATATCTAGGCCCTCCAGCGATATTTCAGGCGCAACACCTGATACAAGGTTAGCTAATAGTTTGCCAGAACCGGCTGACATTGTCCATCCGAGCGTTCCATGACCGGTATTAAGATACAAATTACTATAGGGTGTAGACCCAATAATCGGGGTGCCATCTGGCGTACTAGGTCTAAAACCAGTCCAAAACTCTAAATCAGTATTCGATTTATAAGATTGAGGAAATAGCCTATCTATGCCGTCCTTTAATGACTTTAAAGATTTGGCTCTTAAGTCCTGATTAAAGTCAGTTAAGTGAGCTATTCCTGCAACTCTAATGTTGTCACCAAGTCGTGTAATGCCTATTTTATTTTTATCGTCCATTATTGTAGATTGTGGCGCATCCAGGTCATTTTTAACTGGGAGAGTAATGGAGTAGCCTTTGACTGGATAGATAGGGGTTTGAATGCCTATCTGAGAAAGAATTTTTGCAGAATAGCTGCCCAGTGAGACTGAATAACAATCCGCAGTAAAATCTCCTTGTTTTGTTACTACAGAGGATACAGCCTTGTTTTTTATCAATATGGATTCAATCTCAGTGTTGAACTCAAATTTAACGCCCATATCTATACATTTTTGATAGATTTGGTTAGAAAAAAGGTAACAATTACCGGTAAAATCACTCTTAAAGCGAATCCCACCAGAAAGCTTGTTTTTAATGTGCTTAAGCCCGGGCTCAGCCTTAATACATCCATCTGCATCTAGAAGCTCATAAATTAGATTATTTCTCTCTAAAATCGGAATATCTTTCTTTACACTTTTAAACTCTTTGTCGTCCCAGAAAAGCTGAAGTGAGCCTTGCTTTCTTTGTTCGTAATTAATATTAAAATCATTCTCAATCTCGAGAAGTGATTTTTGAGAATAGTTAGCGATCCTGAGCATTCTACTTTTATTGGTTTCGTAACTTTTGTGATTGCAGTTTTTATAGAGTCGATAAATGAACTTTAACGTATTAAGACTTAGGTTAGGATTAACCACCAAAGGTGATCTTCCAGATAAAATCCATTTAAGTAAACTTGAAGGTAGTCCTGGCGCTGCCCATGGGGAAGAGAATGCGTAAGATAACTGCCCAGCGTTGGCATGACTTGTCTCCATTGCAACGCTGTCTTGTCTATCGATAACGGTTACCTCGTGACCCTGTTTTGCTAAGAAATAGGCGGAGGTTGTACCAATTACACCGGCACCAAGAACAAGAACTTTCATGAGAAATTGAGACGATTAAAGTTCAAATTTTACCACTTGGGAAGATTCAAATATCTGAATGAATTATCATTTTTTCTTATTTAAATTTTTTGATCACGAGATACCTAAAAATATAAATTAAATCATTGAATTACAGAAATTTATTAAATGTTAAAAAAAGAATAGCTAATTATATATTTATTAAATAATGTGGGTTAAAATTACAATTTTTTACACCAATTTAGGAAGCACTTATGTTTGATAAAAATCTTACATTAAGCGATGTTGATGCAGATATCGCAAAAGTAATCAATGCTGAAGAGGCAAGACAAGAAGCACACATTGAATTAATTGCGTCTGAAAACTACACATCACCAGCAGTGATGACGGCTCAAGGCTCTCAGTTAACTAATAAATATGCGGAGGGTTACCCCTCTAAGAGATACTATGGTGGCTGTGAGCATGTCGATGTGGCTGAAGATTTAGCGATTAGCAGGGCGAAAGAACTCTTTGGTGCAGCCTATGCCAATGTTCAGCCTCACTCAGGCTCTACGGCGAATGCAGCTGTCTTTCAAGCACTACTAGTACCTGGGGATACAATCCTTGGTATGAGTCTAGCGCATGGTGGTCACTTGACTCATGGAGCGGCGCCTTCTTTTTCAGGTAAAAATTTCAATGCTATTCAGTATGGGCTTAATGAGTCAACCGGTGAGATTGACTATGACGAAGTCGAAAGGCTAGCTAAAGAGCATAAACCTAAAATGGTGATTGCTGGTTTCTCAGCCTACTCAAGGGTAATTGATTGGCAGCGTTTTAGAGATATTGCTGATATGGTTGACGCTTACTTACTTGTTGATATGGCACATGTTGCTGGTCTTATTGCAACTGGTGATTATCCTTCACCAATTGATATAGCTGATGTTTGCACAACAACAACCCACAAAACACTGAGAGGGCCCCGTGGTGGTCTTATCTTAGCTAGAGCTAACGAAGAGATAGAAAAGAAACTGAACTCCGCAATTTTTCCTGGGATTCAAGGTGGCCCATTAATGCACATTATTGCTGCTAAAGCGGTTGCCTTTAAAGAGGCATTAAGTGATGACTTTAAGGCTTATCAAAAGCAAGTCGTAAAGAACGCAAGAGCAATGGCTAGTGTATTTATGGAAAGGGGCTATGATGTTGTTTCAGGTGGAACGGATAACCATGTATTTTTAGTCAGCTTTATCGAGCAAGGATTGACAGGCAAAGCGGTTGACGCTACACTCGGCTCAGCTCATATCACTGTTAACAAGAATTCTGTACCTAATGACCCTCAGTCACCATTCGTGACGAGTGGAATTAGAATTGGAACCCCAGCGGCAACGACTCGTGGATTTGGTGAATCAGAGTGTAAAGATATTACTCACTGGATTTGTGACATCTGCGATGATATTGAAAATCCTGATGTCATAAATGAAGTCAGGACGAAGGTTGAAGAGCTTTGTTCAAGATTTCCAGTTTATAAGTAGACCTGATGCGCTGTCCTTTTTGTCAATCAGATGACACCAAGGTTTTAGACACTCGACTTCTAGATGACGGCTCTCAAGTTCGCCGCAGAAGGGAGTGCATAGCGTGCGGAGAGAGGCATTCTACTCGTGAGATTGTAGATCTAAACCTCCCAAGATTAATTAAAAGTGATGATTCAAGGCAGAGCTTTAGTGAAAGTAAATTGCGCTCTGGCTTACTAAAAGCCCTTGAAAAAAGGCCTGTTGAGACTTCCAAAATTGAAATGGCCATTCAAAAAATTCAAAGAAAATTGATGGCACAAAACGATAGGGAGGTTCCTTCTTCGATGCTAGGTGAATGGGTTATGGAAGAACTTAGGGCGCTTGATGAAGTCGCCTATATTCGTTTTGCGTCGGTTTATAGGCAGTTTCAGGACATCGAGGAATTCAAGAGTGAAATTGATAAGTTAATCAACAAGTAATCTTATGGCCAAGACAAAAGTAGAGTTTGTATGCCGAGAGTGTGGTGCCTCACACCATCAATGGGCAGGTCAATGTTTAGATTGCAAAGAGTGGAACACACTTGAGGAAATTGTTCTGTCAACAGCGACATCTTCCAAGCCAGAGAGTTTAAAGGATCTTCCAGCCTCAAAAGTACAGAGCCTCAGTGAAGTCAAGGCGCAAAATAAAGACCGCTTATCAACAGGCCTATCTGAACTTGATCGAACACTCGGTGGCGGTCTTGTTGATGGTTCAGTTGTTCTGATCGGAGGCGATCCAGGCATTGGAAAGTCAACTCTAATTCTTCAGGCCTTAGCAACACTCAACAGTGACAATACAACGCTCTATGTCAGCGGAGAGGAGTCTGCTGAACAGGTCAGTGAAAGAGCATTAAGACTAGGCATTAAAGAAGATATCCTTTTTATAGGTGAAACCCACCTAGAGAAAGTAATCAAGCTGTCTAAAGATGCAAAACCAAAAGTTATTGTTATTGACTCAATACAAACGATGGTGACTGATCTATCTGCGTCAGCTCCAGGATCTGTAACTCAGGTCAGAGATTGCGCCGCGCAGCTGACTCAATACGCGAAGCAAACCAACACTATTTTACTCATGATTGGCCATGTGACTAAGGGTGGAGCGCTTGCGGGACCAAGAATTCTTGAGCATATGGTGGACGCTGTTCTCTACTTTGAAGGGGATGCTGGGGGACGTTATCGAATTATAAGGGCTGTAAAAAATCGCTTTGGAGCGGTCAACGAGATAAGTGTATTCGCGATGGGTGAAAA
>ENA-OREN01002350-OREN01002350.1-marine-metagenome-genome-assembly--contig:-NODE-2350-length-19455-cov-3.551811_pt1 | contig 19455 bp, 24 predicted proteins | sample MGYA00248624_ERZ508555 | MGnify/ENA primary metagenome ERZ508555 (study PRJEB26222, sample SAMN06267773) | marine metagenome | isolation source: Saanich Inlet, British Columbia, Canada | place...
GCTTAAGCAAATTGTTTATGTCATTGGCTTTATCGTAGCCCAGGCCTATTTTTATCAGCTGCTATATATCTGGATGCCTAATGTGCTGAATTTAGTTCTAGGTCAAAGCGTTTCTTCGCCTCTGCTACTTAATATTATAGCTATGCTGGTGTTTGCTGCATTTATGTTTGCTGGCGGTTACTGGATAGATCAAGTAGGGCGTCGTAAAGTACTTGTCGCTACTTCCATTATTATGCTGTTGCTTCCAAGCCTATATTTCGCCAATATTGCACATTTGTCGCTCGTGTTAATTGTCATTGGCTTAATGCTTACTTCATGTGTCTTTGGTGTTTATGTAGGTGCAATTACTACGGTGTACAGTGAGATTTTCCCAGCGCATATGCGTGTGCTCGCCTTGTCACTTGTTTTTAACATTCCGTTTTCAATTGCAAATTCTTCATTAATTACAATAAATTTTTTAATTTTTTCTATTAAAGTTAAATTTTTATTAATATTTTCAATTATAAGTTTAATTTTTTCTTCTTCAAATGCTTTATCACAAACAATAATTGCTACTAAATAATTTTTTTTATCTCCATAAACAAAAGATTGTTTAATAAATTCATTTAAGCATAAAATATTTTCAATTTTACTTGGTGAAATGTTATCTCCACCTAAATTAACGATAATATCTTTTTTTCTATCTGTTATTTTTAAATAATTATTTTTATCAAATTCTCCAATATCTCCTGTGTGTAGCCAACCATCCTTTATTACTTTTTCGGTTTCTTCCTTCTGATTCCAATAACCCAACATCACATTTTCACCTTTAACTAGGATTTCACCATCTTCAGCGATTCTCACTTTATTGGTTCTAAATGGTGGGCCAACAGTTTCGACTTTTACTAGATCTGGTAAATTACAGCTCACTACGGGTGAGGCTTCTGTTAAACCGTAACCCTGTAAAGTTGGTAATCCTATAGCATTTAAAAATTCACCAATATTTTGATCTAGTGCCCCACCACCTGAAACGAAAGCTTGAAGATTTCCTCCAAACTGATTTTGGATTTTTTTTCGTACTAAAATATTGCAGATAAAATTTAAAGCCTTTTCACTCAAACTTAAATTTTCTTTTCGAAGAATTTTTTGACCTAATTTTAAAGTAGTATTAATTAATTTTCTTTTTATTCCTTTTTGCTTGTCAAAGTTAATATTTATTTTTGTATACAAGTTCTGATAAAACCTAGGAACAGCTGTCATGATAGTTGGTTGAGCTGTGCTCATATTTGAAATTAATTTTTCTAAACTTTCAGCATAATAAACTTTTGCTCCCACAATAATTTGTATGAATTGAATAGTGTGTTCATACGAATGAGATAAAGGCAGCCAAGTTAAAAATTTTGGATCTTTTTTTTCTATTAAAGGTTTTATTAATTCAACAGCTCCTTCACAGTTAGATAAAATTCCACCATGACTTAAAACAACTCCTTTTGGATTACCTGAGGTGCCTGAAGTGTAAATAATGCAAGCAGGCATATTTCTTTTTAAATTTTCATTTATTTCTTTTTCATAGTTATCTTCATTTAAGATATTGGAAATTAATAAGCTTTCAGTTTCTATTTCTTCAAATGAAATAATCTTTTGTTTGTCTAAATTAATATATTTTTTAATTTTCTTAAATTGAGTATCATTTGAAACAATCACTAATGACGGTTTACAATCATTTAAAATATATTCGTAATCATTAGATGAATAAGTTGTAAAAATAGGAACTGAAATACCGCCTGCGTTCATTACCGCAAGATCAGCTATTAACCAATAAGGTCTATTTTCAGATAAAATTAAACAACGATCACCTTCATTAATTAGAGATTTAATTTTGTAAGATAATTTAAATATTCTCTCTTTTATATCACCCCAATTATAAGTTGGTTTCTCGGGCTTTAACCATTTTAAAAAAGGTTCCCTAGGATCTACCTCTTCACACTTTTTAAAATAAAGTTCTACGAGACTATTTAATTTATCTATTTCCATAACTTGGTGGGCGAAGAGAGACTCGAACTCTCAAGGTATTGCTACCACCGGATTTTGAGTCCGGCGCGTCTACCAGTTCCACCATTCGCCCTTTTTTTGGAATAATCTAATTGATTTTTCTAACTATGAGAACAAAAAATATTGATGTTACAAACATAATTAATGCGTACGCAGCTGTAGGTACCATAAAAACCATCTCATCGAATAACTGTGTAGCCACAACTACTGCTAATGTTCCGTTTTGTAAGCCACATTCTAGTGAAATACATTTTCTTTGTGGAACTCCAGATGCAAACATTTTTGCAACATAATAACCAACAAAAATCATAACTAAATTTAATATTCCAGTTACTAAACCAGCTCTAGCTATGAAGCTTACTATCCTATCCCACTCTTCTACCCATATAGATATAAAAACTAATAAAAATAAAATTACCGATAATCTTTGAATTATTAATGTTTTCGATATTATAAAATCTGTCATTAGGCTTCTTACAATCATGCCAAAAAGTACAGGCACAGTTACAACAAAAAACATTTTAACTGCTATAGATGCCATTGAAATGTCCTTAGTAATCTCAACTCCTATAAAATTAGCTGAATTAAATACAATTAACGGAACTATAAAAATAGCTAATAAACTTACAACTGCTGTTAAAGAAACAGACAATGCTACATCACCATTTGCAAATTTAGTTAAAACATTAGAAGTCACCCCACCAGGCGCTGCAGCTATAATCATTACACCCATAGCAATTTCTATAGGCATTGGAATGATTAAAATGAGCCCAAAAGCAATAACAGGTAGTAAAATTACCTGTGATAAAAATCCAACAAAAAAGTCTCTCGGTGTTTTTAGTAATCTAGTAAAATCACTTGTAGTTAATCCAAGGCCCAAACCAAACATTATTATGGCTAGACACACCGGGGCTATTGTTTTTGCTATTTCCATAATTACTGTCCGAGAGGTTAATCGATCTTAAATTTAGAATTCTTCATTAAATTGAATAAGGTTGTACAAAAGTCTGATAAATTTTTCTGGTTAATTAAATAGTTTGTTTGAAATGCTTTAAGGTTTTTGGCTTGACCTAGAGTGTATTCAAGTTTTTTATTTCGTCTAATAAAACCTTTTTTTTCTAAAGTTCTTAATTTTCTAATAACTGTAGCTCTTGGTATGCCTGATATATCTGCAATTGAAGATGCGTTTATTCCTCTTTCACATTTAAACTTTAACATAGACATATAGAAATCTTCGTAAGTAGATAATTCTTCTCTAGTTATTTCAACTAAGCTTTTGGTATATGTTGATACTTGAACTATAGCGATAGAACCCCATACATTCCAACTCTCTAAATCACCAAAAGCTTTTCTATGTCTAGTTAGGTAAGGTATTTGAAAACGGTAAAAATACTCCCAGCAAACAGTAAAATGATCTTTTATAAATTGTTCAATATTCTCTCTGTTTAATGATTTACCAAACCAATCTTCTTTCGACAAAATTTCGGACATTTTTTCAAAAAATATAGCTAACTTTGGAAGAGAATTATTAGGTTTTATAATTTCAAGTGCTTTACTATTTAAATAGATTGATTTACCTGATCTAAAAATTATCTCATGCTCTTGTAGATAATTAATTTTTCTTCTTACTGTTTCTTTTGGGATATTTAATGATTTTGAGATTTGTATTAAGTTAATTTTATCAATAGCAATTTTGTCTTGGCTATAAAAAGCATCAGCAGACATGTAATGGAATCGATCTGAGTAATCGACGTAAATTTTTTGCTTTAGATACATTAAAATTAAATAAGTATCGAAGTCTTTGAACGTCTCGTAAGCTCTATTAGTCCAAGCTTGTTGGAATTTATAAAAAGGTGCTATAGCTTCAAAATTTGATTTAGAAAAAATTTCATAGACTGCTTCTTTGTTTAAAACGTTATTAATGTTTTCGCTTTTATTTATATGGGCTATCTTAATGTCGACGGGCTTACTCATGTTTTTTTATTGCTTATTGTTATTTCTTCCAGGTAACACTCTGATTAATTAAAATAGCCATCAATATCCAAATTATAAATGTATCACCAGGTGAAAATCCATAATCAGCTCCAAAGATTCCTGCAACTATAACGATAGCGTAGATAACCACTGTCGATAATATTAAACTTGCTAGGTATCTAAGAATTGTGCATTTTAAATTCATAATGTTAAAAAAATTATACGATAGATGCGTGGAGCTTGCTAGACATAAATTTTCCAAGCCTTTATTGGGCTTTGTAGCTTTCATTGAAAGTTTTTTCTTTCCTGTGCCACCAGATTTAATGATCGTGCCAATGGTTGTCGCTAAAAGAGAGGATTATTTAAAAATCTTTTTAATCGCTACCGTAGGATCAGTTCTGGGTGGTTTGTTTGGTTATATGTTGGGTGTTTTCTTCCTAGATGCTTCAATGGTTATTATTGAATTTTATGGCTATGAAGAAAAAGTTTTTGCTATGCAAGATAAGATGTCTACTCGAGGAGGTTTTTTAGCATGGTTGGGAATAATGTTTTTAGCCGGATTTACCCCACTACCTTTTAAGGTCTTTACTATTACAAGTGGAGTTATAGGTTTTAATATTACTGTTTTCTTTTTTATTTGTTTATTAACTAGAGGATTGCGATTTTTCTTAGTTTCTTATTTTACCAATCTTTTTGGAAAAAAATTTGGAGACTTTATCGAGAAAAAAGGTGCGTTATGGTTTACCATTACTGGTATATTCGTTGTAATTCTCGCGGCTGCCTTATACATAATCTTTAGATAATGATCTTAAAAGATAATAAACATATTTTAAATGGAGTATTAATTTTTAGTATTCTTTCTTTATCTATTGCTTATTTTATTCAATATGTGCTTGACCATAAACCTTGTAATTTATGCTTAATTGAACGTATTCCTTATATTGCTTCTGTAATACTAATATCTCTTATTTTTATCCTAAATAAATTTGAAAAAATTATATCTATAATCATATTATTATTTTTTATTTTTGGTGCTATCGTATCCTTTTATCATTTTGGTATTGAACAAGGTTTTTTCAACGAGTCTTTGGTTTGTGATTTAGGAAATAACGCAAACTTATCTAAAGAACAGCTTCTTAAACAATTAGAAAATTCGTCAATTGTGAGCTGTAAAGACGTTACTTTTAGAGTTTTAGGCTTTTCACTTGCTACAATAAATACAATTATTTCAATAATTTTAAGTGCTATTATGATTAAAGTAATAAAGAATTATGACAAAAACTAATAAAAAAACATTAGAAGAAATTATTAGAGTGGATCACGCTGGTGAGCGTGGTGCTATTAAAATTTATGAAGGTCAGCTTCTAGCCTTAAAAACATTTAAACAAGATGAGTTTTTAAAAAAGAAGATAGAAGAGATGAAAGAACATGAAAAAGAACATTATGAATATTTTGATAATGAAATTAAAAAGAGAAATATAAAGCCTACAAAGTTATTACCTTTGTGGGACTTAATGGGGGTTACTCTTGGTTTTGGAACTGCCATGTTAGGAGAAAAAGCTGCTATGCTTTGCACGGCCTCTGTAGAGGAAGTGATTGATGGTCATTATAAAGATCAAACCTATAAACTAGGAGAAGACGAAAAAGAATTAAAAGAAAAAATAATGAAATTTAGAGATGACGAACTACATCATAAAGATATTGCTTATGATAATGGAGCAACTAAAGAAGGTCTCTTTGGTGTTTTAGATAAAATTATTAAAACCTCCTCAAAAATAGCTATAACTATTTCACAAAAAATTTAATTAGGGTTGAAGCTCAATATCCCAATACAAGTAATCCATCCAACTTTCATGTAGAAAGTTTGGAGGAAAATGTCTTCCATTTCTATGTAAATCTTCTACGGTTGGAGCATAAGGTGTGGTTGCTAATTTTAAATCACAATCTTTATATAATTTTCCACCTTTTCTAACATTACAACTTGAACACGCTGTAACTACATTATTCCAATCTGTTAAACCACCTCTAGACTTTGGTAGTAAATGGTCAAAGGTTAAATCTTTTTTATCACCACAATATTGGCATGAAAATTTATCTCTTAAAAAAACATTAAACCTTGTAAAGTTTGGATTTTTTGAAGGTTGAATAAAACTTTTTAATGCGATCACACTTGGTAAATTCATTTCAAAAGATGGGCTTCTAATTTTTCTTTTATAATTTGAGACAATGCTTACTCTATCTAAAAAAACAGATTTAACAGCGTCTTGCCAACACCATATTGATAAAGGATAATAACTTAGAGGTCTAAAGTCTGCATTCAGCACTAAAGCTGGGCATTTTTCTAAGGGAACTTTATCAACTGAAGATATAATCATACTTAAAGCTAACTGATACAAAAAATTATATCAAGTCATAATTATGTTACAGCAGAAATACTTATAAATTAAAATGTTTTTTTATGAATTGAAGCCCTAAGCTAGAGCCTTCAGTTGGAATTCGATGTTCACAATTTTTAAATACTTTAGTTTCAATTTCATAATTATTTTTTCCAAAAAATTCTTTGGCTTCTAAAAATGAATCGATGGTAACAATTTGATCAATATCTCCATGCATTAAAATTACATTAGGTCGAGAATTTATATTTTTTGACAAATGATCCGTATCAATAATTCTACCTGAATATCCTATAACAGAATTAATCTTATCTTTTCGTTTAATACCAGTTTGCAATGTAAGCATACAGCCTTGGCTAAATCCACCAATAGTTATTTCTGATGCTTTAAGATTATTTTTTTCTTTAACTTCATCAATTAGTTTATTTAACTTATTCTCAGCAACTAGTGATTTTGCTAAAATTTGTTCTGGTGTTTGATCCATTAAATCAAACCATTGAAATCCAGTTGGACTTGCTGCGCATTTTTCTGGTGCATCAGGACATATAAATATTGTATCTGGTAAATGAGCTTTCCAATAATTTGCTAAAATAGATATGTCATTACCATCTCCACCATAACCGTGGCAAAGTATTACAGCATTTTTGGGTTTATTTTTAGATAAGGGCTCTAAAACAATTGTATTTAATGAATAGGTCATGATAGTTAATAAAAAATAATGTCAGAATTTTTATTTAATTTCATTGGTTTTATTTTACTCGGCTCTGTAGCCGTAGTTTTAATTATGGGTATTTATACTTTATTTAAAGGTGGTAGCACCAGTAAAAAATATTCTAATAAATTAATGCAATTACGAGTTCTTTTGCAATTTATCGCGATTATAGTTTTAGTGCTTCTCGCTTATTTTTTTAAAAATTAAATATATTTCTTTATAATTTTTAAGAAACTTTCGCCGATAAAGTCTACCTCACCAATTACTCTACCGAATTCGTTACCATTTTTGTCAATTAGAATACTTGTGGGAAGTCCTCTCATTTTAAACTGTTTAACAAGTTTAAAATCTGGATCATAATAAGTTTCTAAACTTGCAACACCAATTGTTCTGAAAAAATCTCTTATTTTTAGCTTGTTGGGTTTTTCTGTATTTATAGCGTAAACTTTTATTTCTGGGTATTTGTTTGTCAATTTTTCAAGTGACGGCATTTCTCTCTTACAAGGCGCACACCATGTAGCCCAAAAATTAATGATCATGATATTGCCTTTTTTGTTCGTTAGATCAACATCATTGAGATCTGAGTCTTTGAATTTTAATTCATTAATTTTTACAGGTTTTTCATGAATGACGATATTTTTTGAAAAATCTTCTGCAGCATTAAGACTTTGACTGAGTAGAAATACAAAGATTATGTGAATATAGGTTTTAAAAGATTTACTAATTTTCATATTAATTTAAATTAGAAGTAACATAGTAAAATGAAAAATAAAAATAAAACAATTTGGTCTAATAGATTTAAAAGCAAAATATCTCCATCTTTTCAAAAGATAGGGTCTTCGATTAATATTGATAAAAGACTTTATGAACAAGATATAACTGCCTCGATTGTGCATACGCAAATGCTAATAAAGCAAAAAATCATTAAAAGTAATGATGGTATTAAAATAATTAATGGGCTTAAAAAGATCAAAAATCTAATAGACAAGGGGCAATTTAATTTTCAAGAAAAATTTGAGGATATTCACTTAAATATAGAAAAAAAATTATTTGAAATAATTGGTCCTGCTGCAGGCTTTCTTCATACGGGAAGATCAAGAAATGACCAGGTTGTAACAGATTTTAAATTATGGGTTAAAAAATCATCTAAAGAGATATTAAAAGACATTTCTTTGGTCATGAAAAATTTAATTAAAAAAGCAGAAAAAAATACTGATACGGTTATGCCGGGCTTAACTCATTTAAAAAATGCTCAACCTATTTCTTTTGCACACTATTTATTATCTTATTATGAAATGCTTAAAAGAGATCAAAAGAGATTTGATAATAATATTAAATTAATAGATGAATGTCCGTTAGGATCTGCAGCGTTATCTGGAACATCTTATAAAATTGATAGAAGTTATACTGCAAAAAAACTTGGTTTTAAAAAACCTACGGATAATTCAATTGACTCTGTTTCTGATAGAGATTTTGCTATTGATTTTTTATATGCATCAGCTGTTTGTGCAATGCATTTATCGAGATTAGCTGAAGATTTTATAATTTATAATTCTGATGCCTTTGCTTTAATTTCATTCAATGACAATATGTTAACTGGTTCTTCTATAATGCCACAAAAAAAGAATCCTGACCCAGCAGAACTTATTAGAGGAAAAGTTGGAGTAAGCTATGGAAAACTAAATTCACTTCTTACAATAATGAAAGGTCTTCCTATGTCTTACTTTAAAGATCTTCAAGATGATAAAGAAATAGTTTTTGATGGATATGATACTTTAAAAGATACTTTAACAATGAGTGCTGAATTAATTAAAGCTGTAAAACCTATAAAGACAAACATGCTAGAAATGGCAAATAAAGGTTATACAACTGCCACAGATTTTGCTGACTACTTGGTAAAAGAAAAACATCTTTCTTTTAGAGAGTCGTACGCTATCTCAGCAAAACTTGTAAATTTTGCAGAAAAAAATAAAAAAAAATTATCTGAATTATCTTTAGAGGAAGTTAAGAAAGTTTACAAAGATTTAGATAAAAAAGTTTTAAAAGTTTTTGATGTAAAAAATTCAATGAATATAAAAAAATCTTATGGTGGAACATCGGAGATAAATGTGAAATCTATGATTAATAAATATAAAAAGGAACTTAAATGAAATTATTAGCTATTATTTTTGTTATAATTTTTACTTTAACCAGCTGTGGGAAAAAATCTGAGCCTAAATACCAAGGTGAACTTAATCAGATAAAAATAATTATATAAACAAATGCAAAACTTAAGATACGTTGGTAAAAATCTGTTTATTGAAAAATTATCGATAAATAATATTGTTAAAAAAAATAAAACACCTTTTTACCTTTATTCTGAAAACCAGATTATCAATAATTATTTAAAATTTACTAAAAGCTTTAAAAAAACTAATCCACTTGTTTGTTTTGCAGCCAAATCAAATAGTAATGTTGCTATACTTAAAATTTTAGGAAAGTTAGGCGCTGGTGCGGATGTTGTCTCTGGCGGTGAATTATTAAAAGCATTAAAAGCTGGTATTAAGCCAAGCAAGATTGTTTTCTCTGGCGTAGGAAAGACCGAGGATGAGTTAAAGATCGCAATAAATAAGAAAATTTTACTTATTAATTGTGAGTCTGAAAGTGAAGCAAAACTAGTAAATAAAATAGCAAAAAAATTTAAGAAAAAAGTTTCTATTGGCTTTAGATTAAATCCAAATGTTGATGCCAAAACTCATAAAAATATATCTACAGGTAAGGCTGAAAACAAGTTTGGACTATCAATCAAAAGCTTTAAATCTTTCTTTAAAACCTTATCGATTTATAAAAATATTAAATTAGATGCTTTAAGCGTACATATTGGAAGTCAAATTTTAACTGATACGCCTTATAAGAAAACTTTAAATGTGATGTCTAAATTAATCAAAGACCTCGAACTTAAACTAAAATTTGTAGATTTAGGAGGAGGTTTTGGAATTAATTATAGTGGAAAAGATAAACCAATTAATCTTAATAAATACTCTGCACTTGTTTACAGTTTTTCAAAAAAACTAAACTGCAAAATTATCTTTGAGCCTGGTAGATCAATTGTTGGTGATACTGGAATATTATTGAGTAAAGTTCAGTACATAAAAGATGGTGCTAAAAAAAAATTTATCATCTTAGATGCTGGTATGAATGATTTTATGAGACCAGCATTATATGATGCAAAACACACAATAGTTCCTATTTCAAAAGTAAAATCTAAAACAAAAGGATTAATAGAGTTTGTTGGTCCTATTTGTGAAAGCACTTGTAAGTTTGGGATTTATAAAAACTATCAAAAAATAAAAGAAAATGATTATGTTGCAATAACTAATGCAGGGGCTTACGGCGCATCTTTATCCTCTAACTACAATACTAGACCATTAGTTGCTGAAATTTTAGTTAATAAAAATAAATTAAGATATATTAGAAAGAAACAAAACTTGCTAAAATTAATAAATTCTTAATGTTATTTATTAGATCCTTAATTTTTAATATTTTTCTTTACGTTGGTCTTATATTAATTTTTATTTTAGCTATACCAACTCTAATTCTACCAAGTAAATTTACAATATTTTTTGGAAGAGTATCTGCTAAATATTTAGTGTTCATTTTAAAAATTATTCTTAATACAAAAGTAATATTTCATGGAGAAGAAAACCTTAAAAAAGTAGATAATTTTTTTGTTGCATCCGCTCATCAATCAATGTTTGAAACTTTCGCTCTTCAGATACCTTTGGATGGTCCAATTTTTATTTTAAAAAAAGAACTTCTTAATATTCCATTGTTCGGTTGGTATTTGCGAAAAATTGGATCCATAGCAATAGTTAGAGATACAACCACAAGAGAAAATTTAAATTTTTTTGATAAAGTAAGAGAAAGAATCGAAACAAGTAAAAGACCCCTTTTGATATTTCCACAAGGAACTAGAGTTAAACTTGATGAGCAACCTCCGTTTAAAAAAGGTGTGGGTAGAATTTATAAAGCACTTAATCTTCCTTGCGTCCCTGTAGCCTTAAATACTGGAAAAGTTTGGCCGAAAAATAGTTTTTTAAAATATCCAGGTGATATCCATATTTCATTTTTAGAGCCAATTATGTCTGGTAAAAATAATGAAGAATTTGTTAAAGATATAGAAAATAAAATTTATACTGAAATTAAAAAATTTCATTAAACTACTTAATATTTATTTTTTATACTGTGAGAAAAAAATCAGACATACGTGCAGCAACCTCATCGGGAATTTCTTCAGCCATATAATGTCCTGCTTGAAGTGCTTCTCCTTCAACTTGATTTGCACGTAAACGCCAGAGCTTAAGTGCATCGAAACAAGTTTCGATTACTCCGTGTTTTGCCCAAAGTGCCAAGATAGGCATTAAAAGTTTTTTTTCTTGATCTGCATTGTCGTGCTCAATATCTATACTTGCTGCTGCACGGTAATCTTCACAGCTTGAATGAATTGTATCAGCCTGTTTAAAGGCATCTAAATACTCCGCTAATGCCTCCTTAGAAAAAGGGTTTTTGCCGCGTGTTTGGTTAAAACACTTCAGCTTCCAAAAAGCTTCAGGATCTTTTGATATGATTTGCTCTGGTAACGGATGTGGTTGGATTAAAAAAAACCAGTGCCAGTAAGCGCGAGCAAACTTGGTGGTAGTGCCAGCATACATCTCCCGAGTTGGTGCAATATCTAGAAGAACCATAGACTTAATGCTATCAGGATGATCAAGCCCTAGTCTGTGTGCCACCCGTGCTCCACGATCATGAGCTCCAACAAAAAATTTATCGTGTCCTAAATTTTTCATTACAGCGACTATATCTTGGGCCATTGCACGTTTAGAAAAAGGAAAGTGTGATGTGTCAGAAACTGGTTTTTCAGATTTTCCATAGCCACGTAGATCTAGACACACAACTTGAAATGATCTTGCAAGAATCGGCGCCACACTGTGCCACATAGCAGATGTCTGCGGATAACCATGAAGAAGTACGAGAGGAGGAGCATCTTGAGGTCCGCCGTGACGAACAAACAAAGTTGCTCCATCTCCTTTAATGCGTTCCTCTGTAAATTTCTCGAAAATTTTGAACCCCTCTTGATTATTTTCTTCCAAATCCTGGTTTTTCTGTATCCTGCCCTGCTTTAATAATTTCTTTTCTAACTTTTTTTGTTGAAGAAAAAATCTTCATTAATTTTTCACCATCTTTGTTTTCGATGGCAGTTTTAATTTCATCTAAATTATTAGAATAATCATTCAATACTTTTAAAATATTTTCACTGTTATCAATAAAGATATCTCTCCACATTAAAGGGTCAGATGCTGCTATTCTTGTAAAATCTCTTAACCCACCAGCACTATATTGGATAATATCATTTTTAAATTTATCATCGTCATTAATAGCTGTTTTAACAATACTATAAGCTACTGCGTGAGGCAGATGACTTGTTAATGACAACACATAATCGTGTTGTTCAAAAGACATGAGTTTTACCTTGCTTCCTAAATCACTCCAAAATTTTTCAAGTTTTGAAATTTCATCTTTGGAAATACTTTTATCTGCCGACAATATACACCATCGATTTTCAAATAGTTCTGCAAATCCTGCTTCTGGTCCGCTAAATTCTGTGCCAGCTATAGGGTGCGAAGCTATCCAATTAACACCATCTAAATTTAAATTACTGATTACTTTATTTACTTCTTTCTTTGCTGAACCAGTATCTGTTAAAATTACGTTCTTCTTCAAGCTTGATTTCATTGAGAGTAAGATTTCTTTATAGCTACTTAAAGGAGATGAAATAATTACTAAGTCAGAATCTTTTACAGCTTCTTCAGCGCTTTTAGCTATATTAAAGGAAAAATTCTTAACCAAATATGCAGAAACATCTTTAGATTTATCAAAGGCACTTATTTCTTTAGCTAGTTTTTTTTTATCAATTGCCCTTAATAGAGAAGATCCAATTAGACCACAGCCTAAAACACAAATTTTATTAAACATTAATAACTTTCTTTAATTTTAAAATTAATTTTTTATTTTCTTCATTTTTTCCAATAGTTACTCTAAGTGAGTTTTTAATTCCATAATTATCCATCTTTCTAACTAATATACCTGCGCCAGCTAAAAGCCTAAAAATTATGGAAGAGTTTTTTTTAACTTTATCAAAATTTATTAATAAAAAATTAGTAAAACTTTTATTAGTTTCAATGTTTAGTTTTTCAAATTCTTTGAAAAATTTATTATTCCATTTTTTAACATGCTTTATTTCTTTATTAAGCCAAACATTATCCTGAATTGCAGCTTCAGCCGTAGATAAAGCAGGGCTATTTACATTAAATGGGGGCTTGTATTGATTTAAAGAATTTATAATTTCTTTTGATCCATATCCCCAACCTACTCTTAATCCAGCTAAACCATAAATTTTAGAAAATGTTCTTGTAACTATAACATTTTTAAAATTTGAAAATAATTGTAACCCAGACGAATAATCCTTTTGTTTTACATACTCAAAATAAGCATCATCTACTACAAGTAAAATATTGCTTCTAAGTTTCTTTCTTAAAAAAAGTAATTTTTTTTTGTCTACATATGTGCTCGTAGGATTATTTGGGTTTGCTAAAAAAACAATTTTAGTTTTTTTAGTTACCATTTTTAAAATTTCATCAACAGATATCGTAAAATTTTTCTCTTTAGAGTATAAAACTTTCGCACCATTCATTTGGCTATAAAGTCTGTAGATTAAAAAACTATATTTTGGTACAATAACCTCGTCTCCTTTTCTTAAAAAAGCTTTACAAATTAGTTCTAAAATCTGATCTGATCCTGAACCTAATATAATCCTATTAAGATCTAATTTAAATTTTTTAGCTATTGTTTTTCTTAAACTTATCCCTTCACTATCGGGGTATCTTTTAAAATTCTTAGAAAGCCTTGAATACTCTTTGATAGCTTTTGGGCTAGGGCCTAATGCAGACTCGTTAGCAGATAATTTTACTTTAGCTGCTTTATTCCTAAATTTACTTAAGCCAGTAACATATTTTTCAGCTATGATTTTATTTGGTTTTGGCAGTCTCATTTTATTGTAATATCTAAATTATAAGCGTTTTTCTATAAGTCTTTATCTTATATAAAATTGACAAGTTTATGATGATTTAGTAAACATTAATTGCGCTGATTTAACCATATTGCGAGCGCATAATAAATGTAGCTAAAAAGGGAGAACGCCCAGTTTAGCTGGGCTTTTTTTTTGGATGAATAGAAAAACAGAAGATATAAAAAAAATTATTGTTTCAAAACCGCTCAAACTTGATTGTGGTAAAACTATCAATGATTTTCCGCTTGCTTACGAAACTTACGGAACACTTAATGAAAATAAAGACAACGCAATTTTAGTTTTTCATGCTTTAACTGGTGATCAATTTGTTACTGGAACTAATCCAGTGACAAACAAAGAAGGTTGGTGGGTTACAGCTGTTGGACCTGGTAAAGCAATAGATACAAATAAATACTTCGTAATATGTGCAAATGTTATTGGTGGATGCATGGGATCTTGGGGACCTAGCAATAATAATAAAGAAACAAATCAACCTTATGGCTTAGATTTCCCAGTGATAACTATTAAAGATATTGTAAAAGCTCAAGAGACGCTTTTAGACTATCTTGGTATTAAAAAACTTTTATGTGCCACTGGAGGATCAATGGGTGGAATGCAACTACTACAATTTTGTGCGACCTTTCCTGACAAAACTTTTTCTGCAATTCCTATCGCATGTAGCGCAAGTCATAGTGCACAAAATATTGCGCTGAATGAATTAGCTCGTCAAGCAATTATGGCTGATCCAGTTTGGAATGGTGGAAAATATTTTCTAAAAAATACTCAACCAAAAAATGGCCTTGCAGTTGCACGAATGGTTGGTCACATCAGTTATTTATCAGACCAAGGGATGCAAGAAAAGTTTGGAAGAAAATTACAAGAAAAGGCTGATTATGAGTTTAGTTTTAACGCAGATTTTCAAGTTGAAAGCTATTTAAGACATCAAGGAAATACATTTGTAGAAAGATTTGATGCTAACTCAATTTTATATATTACTAGAGCAATGGATTATTTCGATTTGTCCAAACAATTTAAAGGAGGTCTTGTAGAGGCTTTTAAAAAACAAAAGACGAAGTTTTTAGTTATCTCATTTTCATCTGACTGGCTTTACAAAACTAAGGAAAATAAAGATATTGTAATTGCTCTAAATGCATCAGGTGCAGATGTTTCTTATTCAGAAATTGTTACCGACAAAGGACATGATTCTTTTTTAGTTGATGAACCTGAATTTTTGAAAACTTTAAAAGGCTTTATAGACTCCATGTATGAAAAATTTAAAAATGAAAAAAGAATTTAAAGTAATAGCTGACTTGTTGCCTAACGGTACGAGAGTTTTAGATGTAGGATGTGGAGATGGGTCGTTAATGGATCTGCTCACAAAAGAAAAAAATATCGAAGTTCGAGGATTAGAACTTGAAAAACAAAATGTTCAAGAGTGCATATATAAAGGATTACCTGTAATACAAGGTAATGCAGAAACGGAACTTTATCAATTTCCTAATCAGTCTTTTGACTATGTTGTTCTTAGTCAAACTCTTCAAGCATTTAATAAACCCGATAAAGTTTTAAAAGAATTATTGCGTATTGGAAAATCTGTTATTGTCTCAATACCTAACTTTGGTTACTGGAAAGTTAGAACTAGTTTATTATTTTTTGGAAAAATGCCGATGACAAAGACTTTACCTTATTCTTGGCACAATACTCCAAATCTTCACATGTGTACGATAAAAGATTTATTTAATTATTGTGATGAAAAAAATATTAAGATTCAAAAAGTTATCGGTGTTAATGAAGATAAGATTTCTCTAATAAAAAAAAATAATTTAGAAATGAAAAATTTTTTTTCTAAGTTAGGAATTTTTCTTATAGGTTAAAATGAAAATTGAAATTATACCGTGCTTAAATGATAATTACAGTTATTTAATACATGATGAGATTTCAAATACAGTCGCTATTGTTGATCCTTCAGAGTTTATACCTTGCGACACGATAATTAGTAAAAATTACAAAAAATTAGATTTTATATTAAATACACATCATCACTACGATCATGTGGGAGGAAATGAAGAGCTTAAAAAAAAATACAACTCAAAAGTATTAGGTTTTGAAAATGATAAAAATCGTATTCCTCAAATCGATACAGTTTTAAAAGATAATCAAGAATTTAAAATTGGTACATTAAATTTTACTACAATTTTTATTCCAGGTCATACAAGAGGCCATGTTGCGTTTTATTTTAAAAAAGAGAGAGTGGTTTTTAGTGGTGATACTCTTTTTTCATTGGGATGCGGGCGAGTATTTGAAGGAACATATAAACAAATGTTTCAATCATTAAACAAACTTAAAAATCTGCCAGGTGAAACCAAAGTTTATTGCGGCCATGAATATACTTTTAAAAACTTAGAGTTTTGCTTAAAGTTCAATCCAAATAATGATTTTTTAAAAAAGAAGAAAAATGATATCAAGCTAAGTTTAAAAAATAAGAAACCTACTATTCCGTCTACAATTGCTGATGAAATTAAAGCAAATATTTTTTTTAGAGTTAATGATCCAGACGTAAAAAAAGCTATAAATTTAGAAAATTCACCAGATATAGAAATTTTTACTAAATTACGAGATTTAAAAGACAATTTTTAGCTCAATAATCTTGACTTGATGACTTTGCAGGATATATTGCCCTGAATCTAACAGAAGATAATTTATGTCATTTGCAATTATAGAAACAGGTGGAAAACAGTATAAAGTTTCGGCAAGTAAAATACTTGAGATAGAGAAGCTAGACGCAAAAGTCGGAGAAACCGTAAAATTTCAAAACGTACTGCTTTTAAATGATGACAAAACAACTGAAGTTGGAAGTCCAAGTATAGACGGCGCAATGGTTGAAGCTAAACTTTTAGATAATGTTAAAGACAGAACTGTTTTAATTTTTCATAAAAGAAGAAGAAAACATTCAAGAAAGAAAAATGGTCATAGACAACGTCATTCAAAGATTCAAATTACCAAGATAATGTCAAAAGGTGGAAAAGTAATTGATGAAGCTAAAGTGACCGTAGCTAAAAAAGAAGTTAAGAAAGAAATTTCAACTAAAAAAAAAGTTTTAAAAAAATAGGAAATATTAATGGCAACTAAAAAAGCAGGTGGATCATCCAAAAACGGCCGAGATAGTAAAGGAAGACGTCTAGGTGTTAAAAAATACGGAGATCAATTAGTAATTCCTGGTAATATAATTGTTAGACAGAGGGGAACAAAAATTCATCCTGGTGAGAATGTTGGTATGGGCAAAGATCATACGATTTTTTCTGTAGTAAAAGGAAAAGTTAAATTTAAAAAATCAAAATTAAACAGAACGTTTGTTTCTGTAATCCCCAATTAGATCTATAAATAACTCTAGTTATTTGTAATATACCGAAGATGAAATTTTTAGATCAAGCAAAAATTTATATTAAAGCAGGGAATGGTGGTTCTGGCTCAGCTCACTTTAGAAGAGAAAAGTTTGTTGAGTATGGGGGGCCAGATGGTGGAGACGGAGGAGATGGAGGTTCGATCATCGTAGAATCAGACCGTAATTTAAATACTTTAATAGATTTTAGATACGCTCAACATTTTAGAGCAGAGCATGGAAAAGCAGGCAGTAAAAGAAATAAAACAGGTGCTAACGGAAAAGATTTAGTACTTAAGGTTCCAGTCGGCACACAAGTGTATGAAGAAGATAATAATACACTCATCTATGATTTTACTAAAAATAAAGAAAAATATTTAGTAGCTGCTGGAGGTAAACGTGGTTTAGGAAACGTTAGATTTAAAAGCTCAACTAATAGAGCTCCAAAAAAAAAGACAAATGGGAAACTTGGTGAAGAATTTTGGATTTGGTTTCAATTAAAAGTTATTGCTGATATTGGAATTATAGGTAAACCTAATGCAGGTAAATCAAGTTTGTTGGCCGCTTTAACCAAGGCTAAACCAAAAATCGCAAATTATCCGTTTACAACTATCAATCCAAATTTAGGTGTAACTTATTATGACAATAAAGAAGTGACTTTAGCTGACATACCAGGTTTAGTTGAAGGAGCTCACAAAGGCGTAGGGCTAGGAGATAAATTTCTAAGACATATTGAAAGATGTAAAGTTTTATTACATTTAATAGACATATCTGAAACAGATCTTGTTAATTCATATAAAAAGATAAAGTTAGAATTAGCAACTTATGATAAAAATTTAAGTAAAAAAAAAGAAATAATTTTTTTTAATAAATCTGACTTGCTTGAAAATAAAGATATTCTTAAAAAATTGAATGAATTTAAAAAAAAAATTAAATCTAAATATGAAATTATTTCTGTATTCTCAAATAAAGATTTACTTAAAGTAAAAAAACTATTGATTAAAAATGTTAATTGAAGCTTCGAATATAATTGTTCTAAAATTAGGATCCTCTACTGTAGTTGATGGAAGAGGAAAATTTAAAAAAAAATGGGTGACTTCTCTTATTAAAGATATTCAAAAATACGGAAAAAATAAAAAATTTGTAATTGTATCTTCTGGTGCAATTGCTCTAGGTCAAAAATACCTTAAAATAAATAAAAAAAAGATAAAATTGGACATGAGCCAAGCTATTGCTGCTGTTGGCCAAATTCATTTGGCTAGTGAATTTCAGAAATTATTTGAAAAGTATAAAATTAAAACAGGACAAATATTGATTAGTCCTGATGACACAGAACAAAGAAGACGAGCTTTAAATGTGAGGCGAACATTTGATAATCTATTTAAGCTAAATGCAATACCGATAGTTAATGAGAATGATACTACTGCTACGGCTGAAATTAAGTATGGAGATAACGATAGGCTAGCAGCACGAGTGGCTCAAATAATTGGTGCTGATACTTTAATTATTCTTTCAGATGTCGATGGTTTATACGATCTATCTAATAAAAAAAAAATTATTAAAACTGTAAATATAATTGATGAAAAAATTAATTCTTTAATAGATAATAAAAAAAATAATTATGGTTCTGGAGGAATATCAACAAAATTAGATGCAGCTCAAATTTGTATGAATTCTGGATGTCATATGCTTCTTGCTAATGGAAATAAAGATTATCCCATCAAAAATATAATCAAAAATAAAATTTATACTCACTTTACTCCAAAAATTTCAAGCTTAGATGCAAAAAAGAAATGGATTATCGGGTCTTTAAGAGCTTCAGGAAAAGTTTTTATTGACCAAGGGGCTGCACGTGCACTCT
>ENA-OREN01002351-OREN01002351.1-marine-metagenome-genome-assembly--contig:-NODE-2351-length-19449-cov-14.058796_pt1 | contig 19449 bp, 20 predicted proteins | sample MGYA00248624_ERZ508555 | MGnify/ENA primary metagenome ERZ508555 (study PRJEB26222, sample SAMN06267773) | marine metagenome | isolation source: Saanich Inlet, British Columbia, Canada | place...
ATGTCCGTGATGCCCGATAGCATCAGCATTGACAGCGGGTAATAAATCATCGGTTTGTCAAAGACCGGCAATAGTTGTTTGCTGATTGAGATGGTCAGGGGGTGTAAGCGAGTGCCACTGCCGCCCGCCAGGATGATGCCTTTTCTATTGGTTTGCGTGGTCAAAAGTTGATGGCCTGTAGTTGATGCTCGGAGATTATAACGGCTTAGAACAAAAGGTCTCTATTGTTAAGTGAATTTGGTCGAGTCTGGAGAAGCTGGTAGGCTGTATTAACACTCACTTTAGTGCGCCTGAATGCAGACTCCTCCTGTCGCTATTGGGGGTATAGGCGGTAGTGGTACCCGTGTGGTCGTTGAAATCCTACAGGATCTTGGCTACTACCTGGGAAACGACCTTAACGCCGCCCTCGACAATTTGATGTTCACACTGCTGTTTAAGCGGCGATCTCTCTGGCCAACAGAATCTCACCGGGCTGAAATCGATGGTCTTGTAGCCATGTTCCTGAATCTCATGACCCACCGTCATAAAGTTGGTGAAGCTGGGATGAATCTGTTGAAAGCCAGTGTCGCGGAAGCGACTGGGGAGCATCCGTCGTCCTGGCGTGAGCAGCGATTGGCGATGATTTTTCGTCTGCAGGAGGAGTCTGGCGGGGATGTTGCCAGATGGGGCTGGAAGGAACCCAACACGCATATCTTCTTGCGTGAGCTGAACAGCAGCATTCCGGATCTAAAGTATGTTCATGTGATGCGTCATGGTGTGGATATGGCGCTCAGTGTCAACCAGAACCAGTTGAAACTTTGGGGTGAAGGGCTTCTTGGCCGCGAGGTGGTGGTTGGTCCTGGGGACTCGCTCCGCTACTGGTGCGCAACGCACAGGCGTCTTTTGGCTATAAAAAAAGAGATGCCTGAACACCTGTTGCTACTCGATTTTGACAGATTCTGCGAAGATCCTGCGGACGGGCTGCATAAGCTTGCATTGTTTCTTGGGGTTGAACTGGAGGCGCCGATCAAAGATCAGCTTTTGACGAAGATTCAGTTGCCGAAAAGCCTGGGGCGTTATCAAAAAGCGGACAAAGCACTGTTTGCGGAGGAAGATCTGGAATTTGTTCGCGAAATGGGGTTTGTCGTATAGCAACCTCTAACATCAGGTGATGTGCCACCCGTGCTTGCGATAAAATCTGACAGCTGATTGCACAAAATAAAGAATATGCTGAATACCCTTTGATGCTGTATTGCCACCATAGTGGATAATTTTCATGTCGGGGTAGTAATCCAGGTTGCCCAGTTTGCTCATCCTCAAACTAAGATCAAAGTCCTCGAAGTAGAGAAAGAACTTTTCGTCGAACCCGTCACACAGTTGCAGGGACTTTGTTCTTGCCAGGATGCAACAACCACTAATCAGCTCAACAGACCTGATGATTTCAGCGGTAGGTAAGTCTCTGTATTCGTAGCGCATTAATCGGTGGTCGAATCGTTGCTTGATGAACTCGCTCGCGAAACCGCGCAGGGCCAGATCGAATACAGCGGGATAACGTTTGCAGAGATGGGAAGGTTCGCCTTGTTGCCCCTCGCTGTAGGGGCATATCATCACCGTGTGCTGATTGTCCTCCAGGTAGGTTAGGCCATTAATAAGCGATGAAGTTGATAGCAGCACATCGGGATTGAGGATAAGGTGGTAATCAGCATTTGATTGCTTGATCCCCTGATTGTGCGCGCTGTAGCCGACGTTGTCCGGGTTTTTAACCAGGATGACAGGGAAGTCGCATGATGCCTCGGCGATGACTTTCTCCAGAAGTGCTTCGTTATTTCCGTTGTCTACCAGGGTAATACTGACGGTACCCAATACCCGATGGTGTTGTGCGCCTATAATGGCATCCAGCAAGCTGTTGAACACGTCTTTGAAGGCCGGAATCAGGGGTGGAGCGTGGGTGACGAAGGAAACGCTTAAAGATACTGTCATGCAAGAGATTATAGTGTGTAGATGGCGGAAGAACGAGTGTGATAGGGCTCGAATTAAACCGATTACTCTTAAAGCCTCATTAACGATAAAATAAAGGGATGTAACGTCCCACGGTGTGAGTGAAGTAAGCATGTTGTCGCTTGAAAGAATTCTTCTTAAGAATGGAGTCCTGCAGGATTCTGATCTTGCGCGGGCAGAAACCGCCGTAAAAAATTATGGCGGCCAGCTGGAAGATGTCCTGCTGGGGCAGGGCGCCTGTTCCGAAGAAGATATTCTGGCGGCCAATGCTGAACTATTCGGGGTTAAAACCTATCAGCAATGGTTGGCGGAAAACTCTCTTCAGGCCATCACTGAAGTAACAAACGCCTATGAGTTGGGGAAAAAGTGGTGGCAAGAACAGCAGGCATTCCCACTTGCCGAAGTGGATGACGTTATCTGGATTGCCACGACGGATATAAAAGACAACTTCGTTCAAACAGTGCTCGCAAGGAAAACAAGTAAAACGGTAGAGAGCGTCATTATTGTTAGCCATGAACTTCGACAGCTACTTGGCCTGTTTGAAGATGCTGACCAGCATCTGTCACTGGCGGCTGATGCCCAATCGCTTCGTGATCTGGCGACCGGCGCGCCAATCATTCATTTCGTGAACGACATTATTCAGCGAGCAGTTGACGCAAAGGCGTCGGATATCCATTTTGAATCTTACCGAGGCGTTTTTCGTGTGCGCATTCGGGTCGATGGTGTGATGCACGAGATCGACCGCCCTGGTATTGGTATGCAGGCGGCCATTGTTTCAAGATTAAAATTAATGGCCAACCTGGATATTTCTGAGAAGCGGTTGCCCCAGGATGGGCGGATCAGGACAAGGGTTTCTGGCAAGGATCTGGATATCAGGGTAGCAACAACCCCCGGGGTAGCCGGTGAAAGCCTTGTGCTTAGGCTGCTGGACTCAGTCGATGGTGTCTCCAGCTTAACTGAACTGGATATGTTCGAGGATCACCTGGAAACAACCGGGAAATTGCTAGCGTCCAGCAGCGGCATCATTATCGTGACGGGGCCTACCGGTAGCGGTAAAACAACGTCGTTGTATGCATTTCTTAGTGAGCTGATTGGCGATGAACGTAAAATCATCACCGTCGAAGACCCGGTCGAATACCAGACGCCTGGCATCACGCAGATTCAGGTTCATTCGGAAATTGGCCTGAGTTTCGCTTCAGTATTGCGGTCGGTGCTTCGTCAGGACCCGGACATTATTCTTGTCGGCGAGATACGGGATAGAGAGACTGCAGAGACGGCTGTGCAGGCTGCGCTGACAGGACATTTGGTGTTGGCCACACTTCATACTAACGATGCAGCCAGTGCTTTTGTCCGGCTCATGGACATGGGGGTTGAAAGTTACCTGTTGGCGACGTCGGTTATCGGTGTGATGGCGCAGCGTTTGGTTCGAAAATCCTGCATACACTGCAAGAGTCCTGATCAAACTGGGTCTGGCCAGGCAGAGGCGCTGGGTTATGTGGATCTTGAGAAAAAGTGGCCGGGTTTATCAGTCGACAAGAACTATGCTGAGTCTGAAGGGTGCCCGGTATGTCTGGGTACAGGTTTCGCGGGGCGGCGGTCTATCTTTGAGATGTTCGCCGTTAACGAAACCATGCGGCACATTATATCGACCAAACCGGAGCAATTGTCGGCCCACCTGGCTGAATCGGGATTTCGTTCATTAAAAGAAGATGGCATGTTAAGAGCCGCCGCCGGTGATACCACCATCTCTGAAGTCATTCGGGTTGCAGGATGAAGCATTATCATTACACGGGGAATGGCGATCAGGGAGCCCAACTCCAGGGCTGGTTGATGGCGGCCAGTCGTGAGGACGCGATTGCTCAACTGCGTAGCAGAGGTGTGCATCCTTACGCCGTAAAACCCGGACCAGGACATGTTCCGCTTAAAGTCGATGAAGATGAGTTGCTGGTGTCATTACAGGAACTCGCCAGCCTAAGACGCAGCGGCATGGCCATCGACGAGGCTGTGGCGGCGGTTGTTGACACCGCAGAAAGCAAACCGCTGGTACGTGCCTGGCAACAGGTCCACCAGATGGTGCGGGCTGGTTCGTCCCTGTCTGATGGGTTTGCGTCAGTTCCGAATGCCTTTCCCGGGTATTCAGTTCCCTTGATCAAGTTGGGCGAGGCGAACGGTGAACTGGCGGAAGCGATTGCGCTGGTGGCGAACCGGTTTGAGGAGGAGTCGACGCTGAGAAGTGAGGTCCGCGCAGCGCTCACGTATCCAGCGTTTCTTATTGTCGTTAGTTTTGCGGTTGTCCTGTTTATGTTCGTATCAGTGGTTCCCCAGTTCGGTGACATTGTGGCAGACAGCCCTGAAGAAATTGGTGGCTCCATGAGGGCGTTGCTTGCTGTATCAAACGTGCTGCTCGAATTCGCGTGGATATGGATGGCACTGGCCGTTCTACTTCTTGGCGTCACTGTATATCTGTGGCAGCAAGGCAAAATACAAGCGGTTACCTGGAATGCTCTGCGAAAACTGCCCGGCATAGCAGCGGTAGTGGAAGCCTGGGAAGTCATCCAGTTCTGTAACAGCATGGCCCACCTGCTGGCGGGCCGTGTCAGCGTGCTTGATGCGGTTCAGCTATCAGGGGAATCGATCACCAATGAGCGACTTCAGAAGAAGTTGACCAGTGCCTGTGATCTGGTTCGGCAGGGCGAGTCACTGGGCGGCGCGTTGTCAGCGGTAGACGTTTTCCCCAAGCTGGTGGTGCAAATGGTCGCTGTAGGCGAAAAGTCTGCTCACCTGGCGGGCGCCATGGAAGAAATTTCAAAACTGTATACACGGCGTATGCGGGAAAGTATCCGTAAGACACTGTCCGTTCTGGAACCGGCAGTCATCGCATTTATGGGTATCGTCGTTGGCGGTATCATCATCAGTTTGTTGACCGCTATTATTTCAGTCAACGACATCCCTCTTTAATCTGACAGGCAATTTGGTTTGATAAACAAAAGACTTTTGAACGGCTTTTCCCTGATGGAGATGTTGGTTGTGTTGGTGCTGATGGCAATGCTGGCGGGTCTGGTCGGCCCGCGGTTATTCCAGAAAGTTGGCTCTTCAAAAATTAAAATCGCGCAGGCGCAGATCGAGCTGCTGACTTCTGCGCTTGATACCTATCGTCTGGATGTGGGCAGATACCCAACGACTGAATATGGGCTGGCGGCTTTGCGCAAGCAGCCGGATGGCGTAAAGAATTGGGACGGTCCTTATCTTTCAAAGGATGTACCACCTGATCCATGGCAGGTGTCCTACCACTACAAGGCGCCGGGTAAGGATGGACCCTTTGCACTCTACACCCTCGGCCTGGATGAGACGGAAGGCGGCGTTGATGAGGATCAGGACGTTGGCGCGTTCTAGGGGAATTGGCGTCAGCCGGCCGGGCTTTACATTAATAGAGCTGCTGGTTGTCCTGTCCATCGCTGCAACAGTGGGCGCGCTGGTTGGCCCGAACCTGTGGCAAAGCTACCAGCGCGCCAATGAACGCCTGCTAGTCATTAATTACGCGCAAGACGTAACCACCATACGGCGGGGTTTGATGCAAAGTAAGCGCTCGGTTTTCATTGGCGAAGACGAGCTGACAATGGTTAATTCGAGTACCGGGTTCCCTGAAATACCGACGGGTTGGACGATCGTTGCGAACACGGAAATCTATTTTTTGCCGACCGGCGTAACCACCGGTGGCCATCTAGCGTTTGAGTCACCGACAGGTCGAGCCTGGAGGCTGCGCCTTGGTGTCCTGGACGGCAAGATAGACGTTGAACTGCAATGAAACGTTATCGGTCATGTCAGAAAGGCTTCACGCTGGTTGAAGTGCTGGTCGCATCGGCGATTGGCATCGCGTCGATGGGGCTGCTGTTGAGCCTGTTCGCGGGCAGTCTTGACCGTATGTCTCGTGTCGAGGCGCAATCACAACGATTGATTGTAGAAAAGGAAATCGTTGGACGCTTGTCGTTAATTAATCCTGCAGCAACACGGTCAGGTAAAGGAAGCCTCGGTAAGTGGACCTATAATTGGAGTTCGCAGCCGCTGACCGAGTTTCGAAAAACAACCGATTATTTTAGCAGTGATTCCACGCCCAGGAAGGTCGCACTTTTTATGATCAGCATTAGGCTGGGAGCGGCCAACGGAAAAACTGTAGATATTGAAATTCAGCGGTTAGGGTGGCGCACATGAATCGACCTGAATTTCGATATCGCCGGCGACGTGCAAACGGCTTCACCCTGGTTGAAATGCTGGTCGCGTTGTCGATCTTTTCAATGCTGGTTGCTGTATTGATGGCGGGTTTCTCCCAGGGACTTTCACTTTGGGAAAGGGGGAATACCAAGAGCACGCATTGGCTATCATGGCAACATCGTCATGAATTACTCAGGCAACTGTTTATTAACGCTCGAATAGCGGACTATCGTGGCGAGCGTAGATTCAGCCATCCACATTTTGTGGCTGACCAGGCTCAGTTGGAGTTCACTTCAAGGGCACCTATTCTGGATGCCAACGGGCGGGTTCGCCCTGTTCGTCTAGTCCTGCAGCCTGGTGACGATGGATTATCAGACGTCTACTATCAGGAAGCGGGTCGTCATAATGATCAAGGAAGAGGTATCCGTTGGGAAAAAGACCGACGTGTCTTACTGCTCCAGGATATTCGAAAGCCAGTGTTCAGATACCTTGCGCCAGCTTTCCCAATGCCGCCTGATTTGTATATCGCTGAACTGACCCGGGAAGATGAACTCAGGTACAGGGACAATCAGGAGTGGCTTGGCTGGTATGACGCTGCAATTCTTTGGCGTCCACCCCTGATGGTTGAGTTGAGCTTTACCGATGATGATGGCGATGATCAAGCCTGGTCTTTTCGGCTGCCAAGGGAAACGGATGCCTGGTCTCTGATGGGGCAACTTGATGAATACCAGTAGGCACATGATTAGTGGCTTTGCCCTGCCTCTTGTGTTGATAATACTGGCCTTATTAACAGCGCTTTCGTTTGGCCTTACTCGGCTGGTCTCTGCGAACATGCAGTTGTTGCAGGAGCGGAAAACGGAATGGGCTGAAGAATTGCAGCTACGGGATGCGCTTGAAAAGGCAGTCCATATGTTGCTGGTCGGTAAGTATGATCCAAAATCAGTTAGCCTTGACTCGGCTAGCTTGCCACTAAATAGTGCGCCGGCGGTAATTAATGGGCTAACTGTTCGTGTTCAAAGCTGGTCTGGACTTTATAGTTTTTCTTTGCTTGGTTACCAGAACACCAACGCCGTATTTCGGCAAATGATGGATAGTAAATCTGCCCAGCGGGTTAGTGCGGAACTTGGCGATTGGATTGATGAAGATACCCGGGGCCGCTTTCGTGGCGGTGAGGGGGCTGATTATGCGACTAGAAAAATGCTGCAACGTCCCAGAAACGCACCCCTCAGGAGTATCGATGAGTTGTTGGAGTTGCCATCGGTCACGCCGGATATGATGAATGGAAGTGGCAAAACACCTGGGTTCAGGGATCTTTTCCTGGCAGGCGGAGAAGATAATTTTGATCTGGGCACCGCCCCTGATATTCTGGTCGGCCCGTTGTTAGGGCTGTCGGGCGCCACCGCCAGAGAAGTTATCGAGGCGAGAAAAGAAGCCGACTGGTCGAAGGTTCGCTTTCTCATTGATGAAAATCACTGGGTATTTAACGACCATCCGGCGTTTTATAAAGGGCCAAATTATCGCCTGGAATTTGAAAGCAAACGTGGTGTTACTTCCAGAGTACAAATGAAGCTAACCCCTTACGACCCACAAGGCTTGTACGCTATTATCGATTGGCAGGTGCCTGATTACCCCTATGAGTAGCTGGTCTGAATCACGAGTTGCCCGTGAACTGAGTAAATTCAGGGAGCGCTGGTTTCCGAAAATACTGATCGAAGTAAAGGCGTCAGGTTTACAGTATTCACTGTACCAGGCCAGTGATTGGGTGGTCGTCGATAGCCTTCCGGGAACGCACAGTGTTTTTGAACAAAAAACTCTCCTGATACCCGATGCTGTTAGCTTTTTTAAACTGCGAAGATTTCCCGTTGAATCAGTGTCGAAACAAACCTTAAGGGAAGCAGTCGAGCTTGACCTGACCCGATGGTCGCCGTGGCAGGAAGGCGTAGAGTTTTATTATTGGCCGAAGCGTAGTGGCGATCACTGGCAGGTCGCTGTCTGGGTTTGGCAGAGTTCATATATGCCGACTGTCATGCAAAGCCTGGAAACGAAACCGACGCATGTTATGCCTGAACGTGCCTGGAAGATCGCGTCGTTGGGTGTCATAGAAGAACCTGATTTTATTCATGTTGATGGCGGCGAAGGCGGCAGCTGGGTCTACGTAGAGGTGGCGGAAGGCTTTGCCACTCTGCGGATTGCCGCTGTCAACAATGAAACGGACGCAAAACGTTTCAAAACATCGCTAAGGAATGAGTCGACGCCTGTTTATGTTGATAGACAGAGCGACAGCGCTTGCTTGCCCTGGGAGCAATCGTCGAATTGCTCAACGGCTAAATACTCGCTACCGGTTTCATCGGCCCTGGCCGCCGGGCGGCAATCCGGCATTAGCGATTGGTCTGACCCTTTTGTTTGGGCCAGGCCAACCGGTGCTATTTTGGCGCTTTATGTCTGTTGGTTGCTGGGTGAAGGATTAGTGCTGTTAAAGCAAGGTGACGAGGTTCAGGAGTATTCTTCCCAGGCCAGTTCAGTGTCCATAGAAGTACTGGATGCACGAGTTGAAGTCGAGCGAATTAATGCCCTGCTAGCGCAAATTGATCTGATGCGTGCCAACCAGTTGGATTTGGAATCGATACTTGCGTCACTTAGCACGACATTGCCGAACAATGCCTGGCTTGAACATATCGAATACCTCGGTGATGATGGCGGTTGGCTGGAGATCACCGGAAAATCTGAACAAAGCTCAACGCTTGCAGCGGTGCTGGAGCGAATACCTGAGGTAGAGCAGGCGATGTTTCTGACGGATATCCGTAGAGATAAAAGAACAGGGCTTGAACCGTTCAAAATTCGCCTCAAACTTGTTGTGGATGATCAATGATGGGTGCTCGCTGATGGACAGCCAACAGGATCTGCTGGCCGTGAAGTGGCAGGAAGTCAAATCCCAATCGGATTCGCCCTTGATTAGGTGGAGTGTCCTGGCGATTGCAGTCATCGTTATTTGGGTTTGGGTCGTGGAACCATTACAAATCTGGACAAAGGATCTGCAAGATCAGGTTGAAAGAAACGCTGACAAAGCAGCTCGACTGCTGGCGCTTGAAAAAAACGCCGATCACTGGTTGACCGCACAACAAGAGGCACGACTAGCCCTTGCCGAAGCCGAACAAATCATGTTCGTGTCTTCAAGTAATACGCAGTCCCAGGCAAGTATTCAAAGTTCGCTGCTGGAATTGGCGGAATCACGAAATCTTAATCTTGAATCACGGAAGCTGATTGAGGCCGAGACAATGCAACCAATCGGTACTCGCCTGGGCATTGAAGTGGGTTTGAGGGGTGAACTGGCGGATCTGCTTTATTTCATGGACGACGTTAGTCACCATGAAAAGCTGTTTGTCATTGATCGATGGATCATACAAATAGAACGCAATAAAAAAGCTTATGCGCGGTTTACCCTGGCAGGTCTTCGGCCGGGCGTCATCGAGGGGCAACCCGATGGGTAAAGTAAATCAGGGTTTTCTTTTGCTTTTAGCGATGATCGCTGCGGTCACTGTGCTACGGCTTGTTCTGCCGTATGGCCTTTCGGCGACAAAGAGCATTCTTCCGGAGGTCTATTCGCTGCAAAAAAAACACAATGCAGAACAATATCTTACTGATATATTGGCGCATAATCTTTGGCATGAAAGTCGAGGGGTCCTGGTGGCTGCCAGTAATGGCGCTGAGTCTGACCAACCTTCTGCAGATGAGTTACAGGCTCGGGCGCTTCAGGAACAGGCGGCATCGTCACTGATGCTGGTCGGTGTCTCAAGGTTTGAAGGGATTGCAGTCTTCAAATCCGCCCAGGGGATAAAGCGCTACAAAGCGGGGGCGCTGCTCCCGGAGGGTTCGCGACTGGAGGAAGTGCTTGAATATGGCGTGCGAATTTCGAAATCGGGGGAAAATGAACATCTTTACTTGTTTGGTAAAAATTAGAACTTGGATTGTGGGCACAATGCTGCTGTTGCTAATACACAGCTGCGCGAGCGATCCGTTTGTCCTGCCTGAACATTTGGCGCCAGTGGATTTGGAATCCAGGGCTGAGCCTGGGCAGGCGATACAGACGGTCGAGCCGACACTGACACCACCGCGAAAGCTTCCGGCACTCGATATCTCAAGTTGGTCGGATGACGCGGGTTCCAAATGGCAAAAATTAGGGCTTGGTGACCAGGCGACAGACCTGAATGTTGAGTCTATGCCCCTTAATGAATTTATCCAGGTTGCGCTGGGCGATGTGTTGGCGCTTTCTTTCAGTGTGGATCCCGCCGTTCAGGCGATGGACGCACTGGTGACGCTGCGAATAAGCAAGCCGGTGGCGGCAAGAATGTTGTTGGATACGGTGGAGCAGGTTTTAGCCGGTTACCAGGTTGGTCTGTCGATGGAGGGCGGCACGCTTGCCGTACTTCCAGCAAGCAAGCTGACGGGTATTGCGCCAACATTTGTGGGCGCGCGGGCCAGGTTTTCGATGCAGCAGGGCAAAATCATGATGATTATTCCCCTGAAATATTCGAGCCCTGATGAAGCGATGAGGTTCGTGCGACATTTTGTCAAGTTGGGCGCCAATGCATCCATTGATAGCGTTAGACGGTTGAACGCACTGGTCGTTATCGGCGATGCCGCTGAGCTCCAGCGTTTTCGCTCAGTGGTTGAGTTGATAGACCAGCCGTCTATGTCGGGGCGTTCGGTACAAATTTTCCGGCCAATCTACTGGCAGGCCAGTGAGATAATTCAATTGTTGAAAGATACGCTGAAGACCCAAGGTGTTCTGATTGCCGAAACAGCAGAGGCGCCGGGCATTTATCTGTCAGAGGTTAAGCAACTTAACTCGCTGCTCGTTGCGGCCCCGGATGATGCTCTAATCGCCTGGGTCGACGATTGGATTAGTGCGCTGGACACACCGGATGTGGCAGGTGATACGCTCAGAAGCTTTGTTTACGCTGTAAAACATAGCACAGCAGATGAGCTGGGTTCAGTGGTATCGGCAGTGCTTGGCGGATTCAACGCTGCTGCTTCAGACCGGCCCACCGAAGGTGACAATGACGCGAAATCTGGTTCACCAAGCGCCTCTGCGGTCCTGGGCACTGGCGGTTCAGAACTGAGAATGGTGACTGATGAGCCTCACAATGCCCTGGTATTTGTCGGTAGCGCACAATCGTACAAAGCGGTTTATCAGTTGCTGGAGCAGATAGATGTCCCCGCGAAACAGGTGCTGCTCGAGGTGACGGTTGCCGATGTGACGCTGGAGAGCAACACCCAACTAGGGGTTGAATGGCAGTTTAAAGGCTCAAGCGGCGGTATGGATGCTGTAGGAAGTACCCTCGGCGGCCTCGGGTCGGGCGGCGCTGGGTTTACTTATACGGCGTTTGACGATGCAGGTGCTATACGGGCCCAAATCAACGCGCTTGCGACCAGCGGTGATGCACGTATTCTATCAAGTCCCAGGCTGCTGGCCGTTGATAATGAAGAGGCGAAGATTCAGGTGGGCACCCAAATCGCGGTGATCTCTTCTGAAAACACCAGTGATTCGGTAGATGGCATCATCCGCAGTTTTACTTACGTCGACACGGGGGTTATTTTGAGTTTTATCCCCACGGTGATGGCCGGTGGCCAGGTCCGTCTGGAGGTGAGCCAGGAGGTTAGTGTCCCGGGACCCTCCCTCAATAACACCCCGCCAATCAACACCCGTTCGGTCCAGACGACGCTGATTGCGCAATCTGGCAGGACGATTATGATTGGCGGATTAATATCAACCACTGATTCAGTGAGTAATCAAAAGGTCCCTGTGTTGGGCGACATCCCGCTATTGGGGGCGTTGTTCCGGGGACGGGAAGTGGTTGAAAATACGACTGAAATGGTGATTCTGATCACCCCACATATCATAGAATCGTCGTTGCAACTGGAAACGTTAACCGAGGCATTCAGGAAGAAGGGCGGTTGGTAGCGAAAACACTTATGTGGATTTTTCGTCAATCCCGTCCATCATTTGGTGCAATAGGTAAATGCTTGATGATAAGTCTCTTTGAATGGTATGATTTTTATGACAAAACGTTGTTGACAGGGCGTCTGGGCTTATTTAGTATCCTCTTCTAGCCGTCTGAGCAGATGGCGAGAATATGATTCTCGGGAATCAAGAACACTTAGTTATAACTAACCTTTTTTCGAAAAACAGGATATTTCAAATGAAACTTCTTAAAAAAACACTGGTAGCGGCAGGAGTTGCTACTGCAGTACTCGCGACTGGCGCTGCTCAGGCTGCTATCATTAGTAACCCAAGTACGGCGGCCGTTCCGGCAGCTGGCAAGACGATCGTAAACGAGTCAGTTCGAACGGTCATTAGCCCCGCGGTAACAGTAGTCACTCTGGGAGGAACTGAAGCACTTAGCGTAGACGATTCAGTTACGTTCACCCTTAGTTCGGGCACCTGGGCCGCGATTGCTTCCGGAGACCTTACCCCAAGTACTGGTACTATCGCACTAGTCTCAGGCGGCGCCGGGACAAGCGCAGCTGTATTTCGAGTAACCGGAGCCATTGCTGGTGCTAGCACTTTGACGCTTGCTGCTACGGCGACTATTACTGGAACAGCCATTCCTGACGGCACTACAGTTAATATTCAAGCAGACATGAACGGCTTCGTTGGTGGCACATCGCAAGCGCTGTTCGGTTCGCCGCTCACATCCCTAAACACGGCGATGGCCCCGGCCATGACTGTTGCACTCGTCGCAAATACTGCCGGTATATTTGACGTTGCGACTGGTTTCACGTCTCTCACAGCGGGTAGCGGCGCCTCTGCTAACACGTCGGGTAATGCGACAATCACACCCACCATTAACGCAGCTGCATCAGCTAACGCAACGACAACCGGTGCGCCCCTTGCTGCCCCTTCGAACAATAAGACGTTGATTACGATTGCTGGACCGATGGCTGGTCTAACTTCAATTGGTGCAACAAACATCCAGGGTTCATCTGCTGCAGGCACTGCAACAGCTAACACAACGACTACGTTTACGATGGACACTGCGACCAACATGGCCTGGGGCACGACCTTAGTTAACACCGCAGTCACAACCATCTCGATGGTTTTTGCCGGTACAATGGCTTACGACGCTTCTGCTTACACGGCAACTGTTTCATTGCTGTCAGATACCGCCGGCGGTTATGCAGCGAACGCTAGCGTTGGATCCGGTAGTCTCTTTTCCTTCAGCCGAAATGGTACTTCCTTCGCGACTAACAGCTTCGGTTCTTTGAACAAGCTGACCGTGACTGATCGAAGTGGTGGGCTTGGTGGAACAGGTGCAGACGGTGCTATCGCGCTTACTGCGTATGGTGCAGATGGTGCGGCAGTGACCTGTACAGGCCTGACGATTGCGAATTTGCCTAATAATGGTACTTCAACCATCCAGGGTGCTGACGTAATGGCAGCTTGTGCTGGTGCCAAGCGCATTGAAGGTATCGTGAATTCCACGTCCATCCTTGTGACTAACACCAAGGTCGCAGCTGATGGTGCTACATCGCAGTCTGGTCTTGGAACTGGAAACAATACGGTCGCAAACTAATTTCGGCGGGGTGACAGTCGGCTAACGTTGACTAGAGCTTCAAATGAAATTGAGAACCCGGTTTGGAAACAAACCGGGTTTTTTTTATCCTCAAATAAATGGCTAGGTTGATTTAAGTCTTGCTGATATCCGTTCACCTTCCTAAAACAGCGGGCAGCAGCTTCCGTGGCGCCCTTGAAAGCTATTTTGGCGAGAAGCTATCATTAGACTACGCAACCCGGCCCATTAACCAGTCGTCCCATGAGCGGAAAGCGAGCTCGTTGACTGCCGCGCTGCAATTAGCTTGGCGCTATGATGATGTTGGCGCAGCTTGTATCCATGGTCATTTTTTACCGATCAAATACCGTTGGTTAAAAACCGCACCCCGGAAAAAGTTTGTCGTCTGGCTTCGAGACCCTATCGAACGGTTAGCCTCGCATTACTATTACTGGACCAGCGACTACAACCCGGATACGGCGGGCCAGCTTCGAAGGCGGGTGGTTGAACAAAACTGGGATTTAGAGAGGTTTTGTTTCTCTGGCGAGCTGCGCAATATCTATACCCAATGGGTCTGGGGTTTCCCGATGCGGCGTTTTGACTTTGTTGGAATCACCGAAAATTACGCCTCAGATCTAAACTACTTCGCCAGGACCATCTTAAAAAGCGAGCTGCCGGTAACCGCGACAAATGTAAACCCACTAAGGCCCGCTCGCTATATCGATGACTCAGGGCTGAGGTCCAGACTGGAAAAATTTCACCAAAAAGACATGCAGCTCTATTGGCATGCCCTTGAGGTTTCCAGGCGTAGGCAATGAGGTAAAAGATCGGCCAACAACCGGGCCCTTTGGCCCCACCAATATTCTTTCCGTATGCGTTGAGCCTAAGTCATAGGTAATATGGTGCCCTGAACAGGAGTCGAACCTGTGACCCTCCGCTTAGGAGGCGGATGCTCTATCCAACTGAGCTACCAGGGCGTGGTGGCGATATTAACAGAATAATTCCATGAAGAACCCCATGAAAAACCCTGAACCCTTAATTCAAATATTTTGTAAGGCGCCCGTGTTGGGTAAGGTCAAAACGCGCCTTATTCAGAAGCTGGGTAGGCGCGGTGCGCTCGACCTATACCTGCAGATGTTTGAGCGATTGATCGCTGAGCTTTCCGCCAGTGGGTTTAACACCGAGCTGTGGATATCACCCGACAAAGATCATGCTTTCTTTGAGCCGTATGCGTTCGCCCGGTTTCAACAAGCGGGCCCGGATCTTGGCGGCAGGATGAGTACAGCGCTGCGCGATGGCCTGACCCGGCATGAATCAGTCATTCTGGTAGGGACAGATTTGCCGCTTATTGACCGGTCATACATTGAGCAAGCGGTGGGCGCGCTCCAGACTCACGACGTGGTACTTGGACCAGCCGAAGACGGGGGTTACGGGTTGGTCGGGGTTAAAGCCGAAACCCCTGATATGTTTTCTGATATCGACTGGGGTACTGAAAGCGTGTTGTCCCAGACCTGCGCAAGGCTAAACAGGGATGGACTTGATTTTGGCTTGCTGCCGCTTATCTGGGATGTGGATCGGCCTGATGATCTACCGCGCTATCAAGCTTGGTTAGAGGGCCGTGGTGAGAGCATGGTGGGTCAGTAATGTTTCGGGACCGGCTGCCTTAACGCGGTTTTCCTTACGTGTTAGGTAAGCCTTTCTGGCTGCGACAGGGTTACTGAGATGCTACTGAGATGCTGTTGCTTACCTTCTTATAACGAGATCCACCTCAGTGAGTCCTGTTTTGATCAGACAATGCCCAGACCAATCAAGCTTTTTGCGCCGCTTAAAATCGCATCCTGTGGTGTGCGTGGCTGCCATCCAAGATTTATAGAGGGTGAATTATTCAGCTTCGCCGCGACATCCAGATCTTTAAGAATAGTGCCCAGCTCGCCAACGAACAGGCTGGTTAGCCTGGTGAGCCAGTTAGGCATCTCACGGTTGGGAATTCTGCGATCCGGGTAGGCGTCGATCAGTAGCGCAGCTATTTCCCTGAACCATAGAAAACCATTCGCCGCGATCAGACGCTGGCCGATCGCATCAGGATTCTGCAGCGCCAGGCGGTGTAGCCCAGCGACATCCCTGACATCGACGATTTCAAACCCGAACCGGGGTAACAGTGGCACTTCGCGCCGCATTAACTTAACCAATGCATCGAGTGAGCTGCCGTAATCGGTCTCCAGCGCAGGGCCAAGCACCATGGCGGGGTGAATCGTTGTCAGCGAAATACCCTTCGACTGACAGAAGTCCCAGGCGCACCGTTCGGCGACTGTTTTGCTGATCGCATAAGGGATCATGTCGGGGTCGCTGGGGTCGCTCCAATCTGCTCCTGTATAAACCCGATCCTCTGATATGCCGCCCAGGATTGCAGTGACCGAAGACGTCAGCACGACTCGATTGATGCCCTGTGAAGCGGCGGCCTCCAGCACATTCAATGTGCCCTGCCGCGCAGGCTCAATGACGTCATCTGGGTTTTTTGGCTGGATGGTCGGAACCGGTGACGCGACATGAAAAATGGCATCGCAGCCATCAACCGCAGCCGACCAGCTGTCCGGTTCAGTCAGGCTTGCCGCCACCCATTCAAGCTGGCGGGTATCTGCGCCATAGGTGCTTAGGGTTTTCTCCAGCGCGCCAGTTCGACCAAGGTCCCTGACGGACCCTCTAACCCGGTAACCGTGGTTCAATAAATCCAGCACGCAGTGACAGCCGATGAATCCGGATGCGCCGGTCACAAGTACGGTCGTTGCTGGCATGTAAAGACCTGGAGTGGCTGATTACGTTCAGCATCATAAGCACAGCCCCGGGGTAAAGGTAGTGTTAGGATGCTGATCTATCTCGTTGGAGCACAAAAATGGCGAATCCTTTCTTTGAACCTCTGCCGGAAAACGGGGTGCCTGAGTTCGACCAAATCTTGAGTCACCATTACGAGGAAGCCTTTGAACGTGGTTTTGAGGAGCAAAACCAGGAGATTCAGGCCATTACCGTTAGCCGTGAAGCACCAACGTTCCTTAATACGATAGAGGCGATGGAGCGTTCAGGCGGTCTTCTGGAGCGGGTTGGCAATGTTTTCTGGAACCTGACCTCGTCTGACACCAGCGATGAATTGCAGGCGCTGGAATTGAAGTTAAGCCCCCGGGTTGCCGCCCACAACAGTCAAATCTATTCCGATCCGGCGCTGTTTAAGCGCGTGCAGGCGATCACGGAAAGTGACCCGGCGCTGGACCCGGAAGCATCGCAGTTGCTAAAAGAAATCCACCAGTCATTCGTGCGCGCCGGTGCGCACCTGTCTGAATCAGCGCGTGAGCGCGTTAATGAAATCACTGAGTCGCTGGCCGGTTTGACCACGCAGTTCGGACAGAACGTGCTGCAGGATGTTAACGAATTTGAGCTGGTGGTGGGCGGGGCAGAAGATATATCCGGTTTGCCTGACTCTGTGCTCAATGCCGCGAAGTCAGAAGCGGAGTCCCGCGGTAAGTCCGGGCAATATGTGTTTACGATTTCCAGGTCATCGATCACCCCATTTCTGCAATATGCCGACAGCCGGAGCCTTCGGGAAAAGCTATACAAGGCCTACACAGACTGCGGCACGATGACGACAAACAATCATCCGGTGATTCAGGACATTATTGAACGCCGGGCCGAAAGAGCAAGGATCCTTGGCTTTGATAGCCACGCTGACTTCATGCTGGATGACAGAATGGCGAAGACGCCTGAAGCCGTTAAAGGTCTGTTGGATCGCGTCTGGGCGCCGTGCCAGGAAAAGGTCGCCAAAGAAGCGCAGGACCTGCAATCAAGAATTCAGGATGACGGCGGAAATTTTGAACTGCAACCCTGGGACTGGTGGTACTACACGGAAAAGATAAGGCAGGAACGGTTCGATCTGGATGAGGAAGCAGTAAAACCCTATTTCAAACTGGAGAACGTCAGGGACGGCGCGTTTGAAGTGGCCGGTAAACTTTACGGCATTAAATTCGAGAAAATCGATGTGCCGGTCTACCACCCGGATGTGGTTGCTTACGAGGTGGCTGATGCCGATGGTTCAAAAATTGGCATCTTCCTGTTCGATTTTTTTATGCGCCCCTCCAAGCAGGGCGGCGCCTGGATGAGTGAGTTTCGCTCGCAATCCAATCTGGACGAACATGTGCATCCGGTGATTGTTAACTGTTGTAACTTCCCCAAATCTGACCCCTGTCTTCTTGGCATGGATGAAGTGCGAACGCTGTTCCACGAATTTGGTCATGGCTTGCATGGGCTGCTGAGCAAGGTGCGATACCCGAGGCTTTCAGGCACTAATGTGAAACAGGACTTTGTGGAACTGCCTTCCCAGATCATGGAGCACTGGGCGCTTGAACCAGAAGTTTTAAAGTCCTATGCGATTCATCATGAAACCGGTGAGCCGATCCCGGATGAGCTGATTAAGAAACTGAAATCAGCGCAAACGTTCAACCAGGGGTTTGCCACAACAGAGTATCTGGCTGCCTGTTACCTGGACCTGGCGTGGCACCAGCAGGAAGGCAAGGCGCCGCAAGACGTCGATGGTTTTGAGCGCAAGGCCATGGATGACATTCATAAGATCAAGATGGTCGATCCGCGATATCGGTCAGCGTACTTCAGGCACGTCTTTGAAGGTGAGCATTATTCGGCAGGCTATTACGTTTATATCTGGGCAGAAGTACTGGATGCCGACGGTTTTGAAGCGTTCAGGGAAAAAGGTATATTTGATCAGGAAACGGCTCGATCGTTCAGGTCAAACATTCTGGAGAAGGGGGGTACTGTCCCCCCTATGGAACTGTACCGGAAGTTTCGGGGACGGGAGCCAGACGTAGAGCCGCTACTCAAAAACCGCGGCCTTTTGTAAAGACAATCAGATAGAGACAATCAAATAAAGATAATCAAATAAACACAATTCTATAAACAAAGAGAGAAAGCTATGCCAGATTTACCTGCAAACATGCCTGACTGGATCAGCCAGCATATTGAACTGTACCTGAGTGATCCCGAAGCCGCCCACCTGTGGGATTCATCCTCGCTCGGAGGCCCAGGCATATTGCCAACATTGCTGTTGACGATGAAGGGCCGGAAATCGGGTGAGCAAAAGATGTTGCCGTTGATTTACAAAAAAGTAGGCGATGCCTATGTGATAATTGCGTCCAAGGGTGGTGCGCCCACTCACCCTGCCTGGTATCTCAATTTGCAGGCGGAGCCAGCGTGTGAAATCAATGTCGGTACCCTGGGTCTTGCCGTTACGGCCAGGGATGCAGCCGGAGATGAGCGCCACGCGCTTTGGGATCAGTTAGCTGAAGTGTATCCGCCTTACAATGCTTACCAGCAAACGGCAGGCGACAGGGTCATTCCGGTGGTTGTGCTGGAACCGCGTTAAAGATATTCCAATCTGATGAATGGCTGCCCCAGTCATCTCGACCGGAACACGCGAAGCGTGTGTAGTGGAGAGATCTATACTCGCGAGCATTGAGATTTCTCCGCTCCGTGGCTACGCCACTGCGGTCGAAATGACAGCGGGTTGGTCATCTCGACCGCACTCAGTCATCTCGATGCGCTCAGTTAATTCGACGCGTTCAGTCATCTCGACCGGAACACGCGAAGCGTGTGTAGTGGAGAGATCTATACTCGCGAGCATTGAGATTTCTCCGCTCCGTGGCTACGCCACTGCGGT
>ENA-OREN01002352-OREN01002352.1-marine-metagenome-genome-assembly--contig:-NODE-2352-length-19447-cov-3.584512_pt1 | contig 19447 bp, 16 predicted proteins | sample MGYA00248624_ERZ508555 | MGnify/ENA primary metagenome ERZ508555 (study PRJEB26222, sample SAMN06267773) | marine metagenome | isolation source: Saanich Inlet, British Columbia, Canada | place...
AGAGTTTTGATGTTTCTGGAAATATTTAGCAAGTTAGATACACCTAATACATTAGATTGAATTGTCTCTATAGGATTCTTATATGATCTAATTACATAAGGCTGAGCAGCTAAATGAAAAATAATTTCTGGCTGAATCTTTTCAATTGATTTTTCTAATTTCTTATAATCTACTAGGTTGATATAATTTGAATTTATTTTCCTATTTAACTTAATTATATTATAGAAATTTCCTCTTGTGTCCTCGGGTTTTAGTGATATACCATGAACTTCAGCTCCAAATTCACTTAAGATTAAAGAAAGCCAAGCGCCCTTAAAGCCAGTATGTCCAGTAACAAGGACTCTTTTACCAGAATAAAATCTTTTTAAGTTCATTTTCTACCAGGTTTTCCAGGGTGGGTTTTTGAGTTTTGATAATTCTTCTAAATAGACCTTGTCCCTGATTGTATCCATAGGATGCCAGAACCCTAGATGTTTAAATCCCATCAAATTCCCCGATGCTGCAATCTTTTTAAGAGGTGCCTTCTCCCACTGCTCATTACTATTAGAAATATACTTTAACGCCTTTTTGTTTACAACGAAAAAGCCTGCATTAACAAATTTATCAGAATTATCTTGTTTCTCCTTAATGCTGGAAATTCTATTTCCTTTAAAAGTAATGGATCCAAATCTTCCTTCAGGGATTGCCGCAGTCATTGTTACTAATTTTTTATGTTTTTTATGAAATTCTATACTTTTCCTAATGTTCACATCACCGACTCCATCACCATAAGTTAATAAAAAAACATCTTCGGGGATATATTTAGCAACTTTCTTAATTCTTCCTGCAGTATTTGTTTCTAATCCTGTATCAATAATAGATATCTTCCAATTCTCTTTAACGTTAGAATCTACTTCAACAATATTATCTTTAATATCAACATGAATCACAGAATTATTAACTTTATAATTAACAAAATAGTTTTTTATATAATTCGATTTATAACCGGTACATATTATAAACTCGTCAATTCCATGTGCAGAATAATGCTTCATAATATGCCAAAGTATCGGCCTATCACCAATTTCAATCATTGGCTTGGGCACTTCTTGAGTCTCTTCACTCAACCTTGTACCTTTACCACCAGCTAGGATTACACATTTCATAATAAATCTATAAGATATAATACTATAAGGAATCGAGATATAAATGGGAAAATCAATTTATTTTAAACTACTGTTACTTCTTTCTGTATTTTGTTCCGCTTATTTCAGAATTTATCAAAATTTAGCTGAATCAAAACAATTCTTTTGGGATTCAATGGTTTATTATTGTGGGCCCTTTATCTTTAGCCAAACTGGCAACGGATATGGTCCCCTTGTAGATTGCTCTAAAGAATTAACTAACTTTAAATTTGTCTATTTGCCAATCTATCTAAGGATTTTAAACTTTCATATTACAACCCCTGAAAATTTTGAGATTATTTGGATATCAATCTTGACCTTATCTGTCCTCTTAGTTGTTTTTTGTATGCAAAAGATATATGGGGGAATGAGCCTGATTATGTCTCTATTTGTATCAATATTCAGCTTTAGCTCAATTCCGCTATATGGTTATATTTCTGGGAATATATCTTCTATACTTTATGTTTCTACAACAATTGGTCTTATGCTATCAATCTCTAATAAACCAAGAATTAGAGATATGGGCATAATCCTGATTACTCTTCCAAGCTTATTTAAAATTCATATGATTCTTTTTTTACTTGTACCATTTGCTATAACAAAAAGCAGGGACATCAATAAGTTATTAGTCTTAGCGATATCTCCTTTTGCTTTTATTCTTATTAATAGTTGGCTGTATCCAGAAGAATTTACTTTATTATCAAAGAATATTGCAATACTTCCTTATATTGGAGACATGGGTGTAGGCTCCTTGCAAGTAATCAATTATATAAAATCTAATCTTTTAGGTGTAGGAATCCCATTTAAATCAGGTGCTCATGATTGGCTTATAGGGCCAAACGAGATAGATAAGGTGGACTTCTTAATTGACTATATTGCATATACAGCACTACTTATATTTGTAATATTTAGAATTTATAAAATAAAATTTATCAAGCTTTCTAATAATCCAAGAATAGAGAGAAACCTTAAGTTCTCCATTGCAATAGTAGGAGTCTATCTTCTTATACCAAGATTAAAGCAATATGATATGCTGATATGTGGAATTCCGACAATCTATCTAGTAAATAGTATTTTCCTTAATGATGGAATAAAGAAATTTAAACTTTCTTTTAAGGCAGAATATATGATTCTTTTACTCAATACTATGATTTTAGGCTTTTATAATATTAAGGGTGATAATTATTTTATATATCCTATCATTTTATCTATATTCTTGTTGACCATACTAAGTATTGATAAAATCAAAAGTGATATATAAAAAGTTAAAAATAATATATGATATGAGTATTAAAATGTTAAATTTTAAAGAAAAAGTACCATATATAAAAGAAACAATTGTGAAAATCTACAGAAAAAATTCTGAGGTATTCAATTTAACTTCTATTGACATAATTAATAACTTTTTACTTATTCTTTTTTCGTACATGCTTATGGGCCTTATATCTAATCAAATAATAAACTCATCATTTATTACGGCTCACATCCTTTCTTGGGACTCATATGTTTATATGTGTGGAGTTAGCTTATTCCTGAATGGTCAAGATCCATACGATTATATCATTTTAAGAGACTGCCTTCCTGATAATTGGAATTTTTATTTTAATATGCCATTAACAGTAATATATCTTTATCTCCCTTTCGCTAAACTAACAAATTTCCAATGGCTATTCATTATTAATGCAATTAACTTTTATTTATTAATTTCTTTATTCTTAAAACTAATTAAAAGGTTTGATATAGGTAAAAAAACTGTACTTATCCTTACAGGATATTTCTTTTTTGTTATCAATACTTTTGATGGTGCCATAACGGTTGCTATATACTCGGGGAACATGGGTCTTCCTATTGCACTTTTAGCATTGAACCTACTCATTGATTACATTGAGGAAAAGAATAATAGATTCATATATCTTATAGTTTTTGTAACTTTGTTGAAACCTATCTATATATGTTTTTGTGGTGCAATACTCCTAAAAGAGAAGAGCTTTAAGAGGTTCCTGATAAAGCTTATATATGTACTTATAAGTGTTATTGGACTCTATGGCATTTTATACTTTTTAGACCCAATAAACTTTAAAGGCTTTGTAGATAATACTTCGCATCTTGCTAATTCAATTGATCTAGGTTTTGGATTTATAAGTTTAACAAAAGAATTACTAGACTTTCTTAGCTTCCACTATGAGAGCATGTCAATCTTAACTATTGTTGGATCTTCTATCTGCATAATCCATATATTCTTTATCTATTTTATTACGAAGAAAATCCAGACCAGCACACTTGAAAAAATAATCCTAATTTCTTTAACAACAATGCTATTTTTCCCTCGAATAAAGGTCTATGATTCACTTTTTATAATTCCAATCATAAGTTATTTGCCTTTTTACTTTTACAATACTTTTAATGATAAAGATTCCGTATTTAAATTAGCAATAACCCGGAACGTATATCTTCTACAAGAAAGACTGCACCTTATTGTTACAGTGCTAATAATTTATCCACTATTTATATATAACAGATGGGAACCTTACCATTTCACTTTTATAATTCTCATTTCTCTTTACCTATTTATCTTTACCATAAACAAGAAGTCAAAGACTGTGTCATAAAGAGTGGAAATTTATTCTACAATTAGTAGGGATGTCACTTTGGCTTAGTCTTACATTGATTAATTCAGAGCCTATTGAAAACTCATAGCTATTATTTAAATTAAGATTAAGAGTTTTGACCGGATACTGCTCATTGAGTTCATCGATAAAATTATCGCACTTGCCTACCAAATCAATAAAACCGCTTCTGATTACAAGAAATTTTTCGTTCTGCTTTATATAGTCAATGTAAAAACTAACGACTTCTGCAAACATAGTATTTTCTTTTACTATTCCTGCAATTTGATTATCACCAGAAACATTTCTAAAAACTAAGCTAGTAAGGTCTTTTGTATCTGAAGGCTTGAAGTAAAGCCTAAATTCAGAGACCCTAAAACCCAAAATTTTTGTCAACTTATTGGATCTCTCAAGCTTATCTTTTGATTCAACTTCAAAAAAAGCACATCTTTTTAGAATATCGTTAATATATTTTATTGACCCCTTAATATCTTCATCAACCCATCCAGACTCCATACTAAAGGCTCTTTTATTTCCTTCATATTCTTTATAATCTGAATTATATATATATGAGCTATAGATATCAGTAGGATCATAATTAATCTGCTTTAAGTGACAAATCTCATTATAATAGCGGACTTTTTTAGCTAACCCAGAAGAATAAAGATAAGGAGAAAGAACAAAGGGTGACAATAACGGTCTAATGTTCTTAATTGCAGAATACAACTCCTGAGATCTCTTATGAAGAAATGTCACTTCATTCTGTAGCAATTCTGTAAAAATTTTAATGCTGTCCATATTAAAAACAAAAGCTCTAGAGGGGTTTAAATGTTTCCTAATCAAATTATCTTTAATTAGCTTATCGGGATTTAATCCAACATCATCGTTTATAACGTAGAATGTGAGCTCTGTCGCTTTAGGTAAATCAATTATAATTTGAAAATCTTTCTCGTTTATCAAACTTGATGTTTTTTGAATGTAAGTAGTTAAATAGGACAAAATTTTTATTTCAAGTTCTGTCTTATTTTTTTTAACTAAAACACCTGGTCTCTGAAGGAGATTAAAGAGTTCTTTATTTTCCCTTAGTTCGTCAGTGAAGTAATAATTAAAAGCAATTGATGGCTTAAAAATTCTATCAACTTTTATAGCTATAAAAGATAAAATTAATGAGGTTATTAGAATTAAAAATGCCCTTTTCATGATTAATAAAGTCGACTAAGTTTTAGGATATAGTAAATGAAATCTATATCAACATATATTTTTATATTAACAAAACCTATATGTTACAATACCTCTAATGAAACTCTTAGTGACAGGCGGTAGTGCCTTTATTGGTTCTACTTTGGCTGAAAATCTATCTAGCTCCTTTCATGTTCATGCTCCAACATCATCTGAGCTAAATCTTCTAGATTACGAAAAAGTTTCTGCGTATATTAAAAAAAACAACTTTGACGTTATTATACATTCGGCGAACCACTTGGTTCACCCACTTCTAAAAGAATCAAAAAGTCCTGAGATTCAGTTAATCAATAATATGAAAATGTTTTTTAATATAGCGCTAAATAAGAAATCGTTTGGTAAGATGATCTATTTTGGGTCAGGAGCTGAATTTGGTAGAGAGCATTGGACTTCAAAAATGGAGGAAACCTACTTTGGTCAGAACTTCCCAACAGATCAATATGGATTATCGAAATATTTCATGAATGCACACTGTCGTTTATCACAGAATATATACAACCTTAGGTTGTTTGGAATGTTTGGTGAAAAAGATGACTGGAGATTTAGATTTATTCCTTACCTTTGTGCAAAAGCCTCCTTAAAAGAAGATTTAATTATTAACCAAGATTCTATATTTGGATTCTTATATATTGACGATTTAGTACAAATAGTTAAAAAGTTTATTGAAACTGAAGTAGCTCCTGGTGACTATAATGTTTGTAACGATGAAGAGTTAAAGCTCACTGAGATTGCAAAGATTATAAGTAATTTAGATGAAAAAAGGCAGGTAGTTGTGAAAAACAAAGGGATACTAACCTCATATAGTGGCAACAATAGCAAACTAAGAGATACTTTCCCTGATATAAAATTTACTTCTGTTCAAGAAGGTATACAAAGAATATATAAATTTTACAAAGATAATCCTAAGATAATTGATTCTACAAAATTTCTTATAAAGTAAAACTATTTAAGAAGTTTATTGATAACTTTTACTAGACCTTCTTTGTCAATACCGTGCAGTGACCTTAAGTACTTTTGATTTCCAACTAAATCATAACCATCAGACAGGACTCCACATGAAATAACTCTTGCAGGCTCCTCAAGACTCACAGAGATTTCAGAGACATAGCTTCCGAAACCACCTATTTTCTTATGCTCTTCGAGTGTAATAAATGTTTTTCCTTTAGATAAAAGCTTCTTTATTTCGGGCTTAGTCTCTTCTGATATTATAGGACACGAGAAGAGGCCGACGTTAATCCCTTTTTCTTTATAAAAGTCACAACAATCAATAGCCTCAACAAGTATGGAACCACATGATAATATATTTATCTCTGAGAGCTTTTTATGACAAATTACATTACCTGATGCTGAAATTTTTTTCTTATAAAGATCAGGCTCGCCACCTTTAGCCAACCTTAAGTATTTAGGGCTAGTATTTTTAATGATTTTATTAAAGCAAAATTCTAACTCGAGTCTATCAGCTGGGACATAAACCGTCATATTTGGCAAGCACCTAGTTATCGTAATATCTTCAATTCCATGATGAGTATACCCATGTGTACCGTATGGCAAACCGCCACCTACTGCTACAACTGTTACATCTAAGTCGTGATAGCAGATATCATTTCTAATTTGCTCATGACACCTGGATGTAGCAAAGTTTGAAATTGAATACGTAAAGACTTTGTTCCCTTCTAATGCTAGACCCGATGAAACACCCATCATATTTTGCTCAGCAACACCCATATTGAAGAAGTTCTTGGGGTTCTTCTTAATAAAGGGTTCTAAGACCGAAAAACCTAAGTCCCCCGTAAGAAGGTAAACATTCTTTTTCTTACTAGCATATTTAACTAAATTCTCTACAAAGCTATTTCGCATATTCTAAATCCCTTTTAGGATATCATTTAATTGGTCTTCACTCGGTGGTCTATAATGTGATATCAATCTTCCTTCAAAATCTTTAATGCCCTTCCCTTTAATAGTGTTACAAATTATAACTGATGGTTTTTTAGAATACTTTTTTGAATCAATAAAGGCTTTTTTAATTTCTGAATGATTGTGGCCATCTATATCATAAGTATTCCAGCCATAGGTTTCCCATTTTTCATAAAGAGGGTCTAAATTAATTATATCTTTAGTCTCTCCAAAACTTTGAATTTTATTCTTATCAACTATACAAATTAAATTATCAACTTTATGATGTGCTGCAAACATTATAGCCTCCCAAGTGCTTCCTGTATTCATTTCACCATCACTAACAAGTACATATACATTTGATTTAATGTTGTTATATCTCATTGATAACGCCATACCTAACCCAACTGAAAGTCCATGACCGAGCGAGCCTGTTGAGAACTCAACACCAGGGACCTTATGGTCAATATGGCCGGGCAACTTTGTTCCATCTTGTATAAAAGTGCTTAACCATTTCCTAGAAAAAAAACCTTTGTTTGCGAGAGCTGAATAAATGATGGCTGCGGTGTGGCCCTTGCTTAAAATAAACCTATCTCTGTTTTTAGAATTCGGATTCTTTTTATCTATATTTATAACTTCAGTAAAGAGAACACTTATAATATCAAGACAAGACAAACAGCCTCCAACATGAGAAGTTTTTGCTTCACTTGTCATTCTAACTACATCTTCTAGTAACTTCTTTGCGAACAATTCCGACATCTGCTTCTGAGCATATAACATCTAAATTATGATGACAAATATCATCTAATAAGCTCTAGACCCTCCATGAAATCATTCAACTGATCATCAGATGGTGGTCTATAATGTGACATCAACCTACCTTCAAAATCCTTTAATCCTTTTCCTTTTACTGTATTGCAAACTAGAACTGAAGGTTTTTGTGAATTTTTCTTAGCACTTAGCAGCGCTGTCTTTATTTCAGAAGTATTATGGCCATCTATATCATAAGCATTCCACCCGAAGGATTCCCATTTCTTAGAAAGTGGGTTTAGATTAATTATATCGTCTGTCTTTCCTAATGCTTGAAATTGGTTTTTATCAACTATACAAATCAAGTTATTAATTTTGTGGTGTCCAGCAAACATAATAGCCTCAACAGTACTACCAGAATTCATCTCGCCATCACTTAACAAAACATAAACTTTCGATTTTATTTTTTTGTTCCTCATCGACATTGCCATACCTAGCCCAACTGAAAGTCCATGGCCGAGAGAGCCTGTTGAGAACTCAACACCAGGGACCTTGTGGTCAATATGACCGGGTAACTTTGTACCATTTTCGAAGAAAGTTCTAAGCCATTTAACTGGAAAGAAGCCTTTATTTGCAAGAGCTGAATATATAACTGCTGATGTGTGCCCCTTGCTCAATATAAACCTGTCACGATTTTTAGATTTAGGTTTTTTACTATCTATATTGATAACATTATTGAAAAGAACATTGACAATATCTAAACACGACAAACAACCTCCAACATGAGATGTTTGTGATACATTAGTCATTCTGACAACATCTTCTAAAAGAATCCTACCAAAAGACTTTGAAACCATTGCAAAATTATATAATAAATAAAAGATAAAAAAAGTAGTAACCGAAAATAATTCGTTTATATTAAGGTATGGAAAAAATATCATATGCAAAAACTGTATACGGACAAGAAGAGATAGACGCAGTTGTTAAATGCTTAAGTGAATCGACTCAAATGGGAAACTATGCGAGGCAATTTGAATCTAAGATAGCCGCATTGTTTGCTAAGAAAGATTGCCTATATGTTAATTCAGGTTCATCTGCTTTATTCCTCGGTATAGAGTCTCTAAATCTTAAAGAAGGTGGAGAGGTTATAACTCCAGCTCTAACTTTTGGAACTACGGTCAGCTGTCTATTGAAGAATAATCTTGTTCCATCATTTGTTGATGTTGAGCCATTAACTTATTGTATCGACGTGTCACAGATAGAGAAATCGATAAATAAGAATACAGTTGCTATCATTGCCCCCAACCTTATGGGAAATATTTGCGACTGGAAGATGATTAGAGAAATTGCAGATAAAAACTCCTTAATGGTAATAGAAGATTCAGCAGATACTCTAGGGGCAACTATTGACGGTAAAAGTTCTGGATATTTTTCCGATATTTCAATTACAAGTTTCTACGGCTCTCATATTATAAATTGTGCAGGAAATGGTGGCGCCTTAGCCGTAAATAATAAAGAGGTACTTGAGAAAGCGAAGCTACTTAGATCATGGGGAAGAAGTTCATCATTATTTGATGAGAAAAGCGAGGCTATAGAGAACCGATTTAATATTGATTTAGATGGAATAGAATATGATGCGAAATTTGTCTTTGAGGTACCTGGTTATAATTTAGAAGGGAGCGAAATAGGTGCAGCTTTTGGTTTAGCTCAGCTAAATAAGCTTCAAGACAATATCTCTATAAGACAAAATAATTTCAAGAAACAGTGTGCTTTTTTTGAAAAGCATGATGAATTCTTTTCAAATCCTATTCAAAATCAAAATGCAAATACTGCCTGGTTAGCCTTCCCAATTCTAATAAAAGAAAATACAAAATTTTCTAGAAGAGATATTCAAATATATCTTGAAAAAAGAGGTATACAAACTAGAGTAGTCTTCACAGGTAACATTATAAGACAGCCTATGATGAAAGACGCAACATATATAGCTTCCGCAAATGGCTATAATAATGCTGACTCTATTATGGAGAGAGCATTTCTTTTACCACTTCATCATGGAATGACAGATAGTATGTTTAAAAGACTACATTCAACGATCGACGAGTTCATAGGATCTTTATAAAACATAAAGAAATAATAATTTTTAATGAATAAGTTATAAGATATAATAATTTTCCATGAGCCTCATCTCAATTATAATTCCGTGCTTTAACGAAGAAGATAATGTTGAAAAGATTGCTTCAAGTATAAAAAGTATTTTTTCAGATAAACTCAGTGATGACCATTATGAAATTATCTTTATAGATAATGGCTCTACAGATACGACTCATGATAAAATAAAGAAACTTTGTCAGATAGACAAAGACGTAAAGTTAATAATTAATGCTAAAAATTACGGACAATTAATATCACCATACTATGGACTCCTTCAGGCTAATGGTGATGCCATAATGCAAATGGTGTGTGATTTTCAGGACCCTCCAGAGACAATTCCAGACCTAGTAAATGAGTGGAAGAAAGGAGCAAAAATGGTTCTTGGTGTCCCAAAAAACACCAAACAAGGCTTCACTTTCCTAAAAAAAATATTTTACAGATTTATTAATTTTTTTGCTGACCATAGTCAAATACCCAACTTCCATGGATTTGGGATTTATGACAAAGAAGTTCAGGAAGTTTTAAAAAAGATTAATGATAGAAAGCCCTATGTTCGTGGACAACTTTTAGAGCTTAACTTTGAAAAGAAGATTTTATATTATAATGCACCAGACAGAGAGACAGGAAAATCTACAAACAATTTTCTTTCATTATTCTCAGTAGCTGTTGAGGGGATAGTTTCTACATCAACTCTCCCATTTAAATTAATAAGTTTAGCAGGGCTTTTTGCGATATTAATTTCAATCCTAATTATTATAACAAAATCACTTGATTCTATTTTTAATTTATCATTATTTACCTCTGAATATTCAGCTCTCTCGCTATGTATACTTTTTTTTTCATCTATTCAACTATTATTCCTCGGACTCATTGGGGAATACTTACTTATTAATCAAGCAAAGAATCAGAATATGCCCTTAGTAGTCGAAAAAGAAAGAGTTAACTTTTAGGAATTCTAATTATTAAACGGTTCTACTATCATATTCTCAAGAAACTCTTCTTTGTCTAAGAAAGGATACATATCTTCAAGAGGAGTTGAAACCATGCTACCATCCTCTAATGTCTTTGAAGATGCCGTAGGGATTATTTCCTGCTCAGGTGGGCAAATTACTTCTAATATAGCGGGACCATAAAAACTTTTAAGCCATTCGATAGAAGCAGCAAGATTAGACGCCTTTGAAACTTTTTTAAAAGGTAACTTATATGCTTTAGCTATATCCTTTGTTTCAGGAAAGGTCAAACCACTTTCGGGACCAGCTCCTATCTTCCTACCTTTAAAGAACCGATTTTGAGTCGATTTAATGGAAAGGTAGCCACTATTATTCCATATAATTAATTTTATATTTGGCTTAAAGTGTGAAAGTGTTTGAAGCTCTTGAATGTTTAACTGAAAAGAACCATCACCAGTGATAGCGAAGACGGTCTTCTTTGGATCTGCAAATGCAACGCCTATAGAGCATGGAAGAGTAAATCCCATTTCCATTTGACCACCCGGCATTATATATCTTTGATTTTTATTTACTTTAATAGATTGCGCAGATGCATAGCCTGCAGAACCTGCATCTGCAACAACTACGGAACTTATATTATTTGACTTGTTAAAAATCTCATAAAAATAATACAAATTAATCCCATTAGAATCGTCTCTTTGGTAATCATTACAAACAGGCCAGGAATCTTTCCATTCAATAGATTTTTTTAACCAACCTTTCCATTTAGCTTGAAAGTCGATTCTTGGAAGCTTAGGGACGAGCAGCGCTAAGTCCTGATTGATTAGAGAATCTATTCTAATTGTATCTTTCTTATGTTCTGCTTTATTTATATCAATAATGCATATCTTAGCCTCTCGTGCAAAAGTCTTATATTCAAAACCTGTTAGCGGAACACTCATCCTACATCCAAAAGCAATTACTAAGTCTGAATTTTGAATAGCAAAGTTTGCAGCCCTATTACCTTTGGTACCCAAAGTTCCAATATGGTACTTGTGAGTATTTGGAAAAATATCAATCGCCAAATAGGACGAGACCACAGGTATTTTCCAATTCTTCACAAGATTAGAAAATTCCTTCTCAACTTTTGCAAGTCTCAAACCATTCCCAATAACCAGTATTGGTCTCTTAGCTTTCTTTAAAAGATTCATTACCTTGTTGATATCAGTATCAAGTTTATTCTTAAATAAATTTGCTTTTTTGTCTTTAACAATGGACCATTTTTTTTTATCTACAGGAGCAGCTTGTACATCCAATGGAATATCTAACCATACAGGGCCAGGACAACCCGAAGTTGCGATTCCATAAGCTTTTTCCAGTTCTTTATAAATATCGTTTGGCTCATTAATCATCTTAGAATACTTAGTAATACTTTCAACAATAGATATTATATCAGCCTCTTGAACTCCGAAGTTCCTTAGATGTGTTTTAGGCCTGATGTTCCTAGAAGTTTCTTTTCTTTTCACTTGTCCAGATATAAAAATACAAGGCAGATTGTCCTGCCAGGCATCCAAAACACCAGTTACGGCATTTGTAGAGCCACATCCAGTCGTAAACATAGCTGCCCCTATTCCATTTTTCATTTTAGAATATCCCACAGCCGCCATTGAACTTGCTTGTTCATGATGATTAAAGATTGTCTTAATTTTATTAGACCTTAAAGCAAGAGCATCATTAAGGAACATAGCTCCACCACCCATTAGTCCAAAGATGGTGTCAACTTTCTTATTTATTAAAAAATCAACTATCACATCTGCAACACGAATTTTTTTCATCTTTTATCCAAACAATTCCTTTAATCTACTTAATCCAAGAATAATGTCTTCCTGCGAAGTAGCATAGCACATTCTAATATACCCCTCCCCATTCTTACCAAAATTATTACCTGGTAGAACACCTACCCCAATCTTCTCTAGCACATATTCTGAGAAATTATCACTACTCATACCAGTTCCCTTAATATTAGGAAAAACATACATTGCGCCCCCTGGATCAACACAACTTATACCATTTACTTTGTTCAAACCCTGTACTAATATTTTTTTTCTTTCAAAATACTCATCTTTCATTCTCTTAAGTTCAGATTGATCCCCGACAACCGCTTCAAGTCCTGCATACTGACAAAAAGGTGGGGTACAGGAAGAAATAGTCTCGACAATAAGCCCCATTTTTGCGATTATCTCCTCTGGGCCAATGGCAACACCAATCCTCCAACCTGTCATAGCAAAGGCCTTACTTAATCCATTAATTATAATGGTCCTTTCTTTACATTTATCTAAAGTACCTGGACTAAAAAAGCCCTTCTCGGAATCAAATATTAATCGTGAATAAACCTCATCAGTAAGCAAGTACACATCATGTTCTTTTGCAATTTGGGCAACTTCATGGATCTCATCTTTAGTCATCACTGACCCTGTAGGGTTAGCTGGTGAATTTATAATAATTAATTTTGTTTTTTTCGTAATCTTATCTCTTAAATCTGACGGAGAAAGTTGAAAATTATTTTTTTCATGCAATGGTACATATACTGGTTTAGCTCCAATGAAATTAGCAGCAGATGTATAAGTAGGGAAACCCGGATCAGGGATAACAACTTCTTCCCCGGGATTAACCAAAGTAGATATTGCCAAATAAATTATGTAATTTGCACCAGGTGTTACAAGGACTTGATTAAAATCAGGCCTGAAGCCTCTAGATAGCTCTGTAGTTTTCTGAACAGCTTCTCTTAATTCAGAAATCCCCATAGAATTAACGTAATGAGTCTCCCCGTCTATTATACTTTTTATCGCTGCTTCACTTATATTCTTTGGTGTAGCAAAATCTGGGTCACCAAGTTCAAAATGAAGTATTTCTTTTCCTTTTTTCTCAAGCTCTTGGATTTTAGACAGCATACGAAACATTGGCTGCCCAGATAAACTTTGGGCCGATTTCGACAACTTATGAGACATGAAAACATAATACAGTATGTATAAAGATTCTACTACTCTACAAAATCATTAAACCTATAGTTGCCAATTCCGAAAATAATATTTCTCGGGTCTCCATTGTCAATTCCTGGGGAATCACTTTTGAAATTCAAATAATTAATACCTGGCTTCAGATTTAGGACTATCTCTACTTCTTTTTGCCCTAACACAAAATATCTACTCATTTCTAGAAAACCTTTACTGTTGGCTGTTGAATGTGTGATAGAGATTGAAGCGTGTTGGAATCTGGAATTTGGCCTTATTAAGATTAGAGATAGTGTCCGCTTTAAGGACTTATCAGTAGAATTTTTTATTACCATAGTAGAGTTGCCAGACGACCACCTCAGATACCCTCGCTTTCCACTCTCTCTAGCGTAAAAACTTTTAAATCCGTATGAAATCTTGTCCACTTCATAGTCTCTGATATCGTAATCCTGGGTAGTTGTTCCCACCTCAGTATTAACAATTTTTAATAAATCATAGGTCTTTGAAGAGTTGACTTCAGAAAGCTTATCTGTTTTTGAATTATAAATTTTATAATCTTCAAATGTCATAGAGATAGTAACGCCATCTACAACTACCACTTCAGTTAATCTTGCTACAAAGACAGACCCAGTTTTATAGTCGCTACTTAGGAAATATGCTAAACCATAAATGTCATCCTTATCCTCTTTTATACTTATACAATTAGGGAACTCTTTAGGCTCATTAATTCCACAGAGATTTAATGGTCTGCCCGTTTTCATAGCATAAAACCAAGGGTGATCAGAAGGATATCTTGCATTCCTAAGCAACAAAGAATCGCTAGATACGTGGTCTAAGATTCCACTACCAATTGATTTACTCAATAAATCTCTAGGATATTTATATGCTTTGTTTACTTCATGTGCTACAAATGAATTTTCTTGTCTTGTTAGATACCCGATAGAGACTATAATCAGAAAAACTAAAATAAAAGCTTTATTTTGATGATTCTTGAAGAAGTATCTGTTCTTTAAATAATATATTAAATATAAAAACAGGGCAGAAGACCCAAAATATTGAATAAACACAACGATATACCCATATCCGAAACCCATTTCTATCAGCTCATCCTGATGTCCAGTTAGTGCAATAGGTACTGCTGGAACAAATAAAAGCGCTAGAGAAAAAATAAACAACTTAATTGAAGCGCTAGATCCTGACAAACTATCTTTGACCTTATTTAATTGAGCTGTAATGATTAAGGAAAAAGCAGAAAATATCAAAAGCACAGAATAGGTGAGTTTAGTCAAAGATTCATGAGCAGGAGCATTAGCTATTTTCCAAGATAAAGGGAATGCAGAAGTTATCTGAACTATGAGTGAAGAAAAAATAACTTTATAGTCAAAGTTTAATGCTGAACCAGGATATTCATTCCGGTTTTGATCCTTAAAGAAAATTGCAATAAATACGTGCAAAGAAGTCAAAGCGATAATTAACAGGAGAGGTTTCCACCACCCTCTTCTTTCTCTAGTAAACATAATAATAAGAATATAGAAGCTTATAAAAACATAGGTCAATTCATAAGTCCATAGAGACAGTAAATACAAAAATCCAAACAGAAAAATTGTACGAAATCTATTTTCTTCCAAGTAATTAATTAAAAGATATGTGGTGGAGAATAAAAACAGAGATATAAGTGGTATCATGAATGTAAAAGCCATTATGGGATCATGCCAAAGTCTAAATTGGAAGAATAAAGGGACTATAAAAGCACAAATGTATGATAAATTTCTATCCTTGGTTATAAATTGGATTATTTTCGCATAAAATAAGACATTAAAAGCCACGATAGCCAAAGTTATTAGCTTTACAATAAAAGCACTAGGTTGAAGCGTATAGAGGCCATACTTATAGAACCAATTAAATGGCCAAAATCTACCAGAACCAGTAAGCCAGCCACCGATTTCATGATACAACCTTTCCCATAATGTAATTCCCTCAGTTATATTCTTACCTAAAATTTGCGAATTATAGGCTTCATCGGAAATGAATCCTATATTTAGGAGTGGTAGCAAAACATAACAAACCCACGAAAGTAGGAGTAGGTCTAGAATTAGAACCTTATTTTTAGAAAAAAAAGGATCATTGTTGATAGCATTAAGGAACTTTTCCATAATTATGCTATGAATAATAAGTAAAAATATGGATAATACAAATTTTATCGCCCTAAAGGCAAATATTTATTGATTTTATTTATAAAAAATACTACTATACTAAAAAGTCGTCATTTAACTCTAATTGCAACGACTTTAAATAATTTTATCAAGAATATTGGACATATATAGGGAGAGTTCAATATGCTTATCATTTCTCAGGTTTGTTCATGTTTTCGCTTATTAAACTGTTTTTGTGGCTTTAATAATATTCATTGAAAAATTAAAAATTTAATTTTATTTGACTTTTTAATTAATTTTCAAGGTCAAATTGGAGGAACAAAATGGGAATGACTGCTGATAAAACTTTTTACCCTACTGCTAAAATGGCAATGGAGGCACCAAAAGAAGAACTTGCTTATATCGCAACACTCAATGTTCATGGTAAACCTGACTCTTTATCAACCGTTGATGTGAATCCTGAATCAGATTCATACTTATCAAAAGTTGGCGAACTAACTCTTCCTAATGTTGGGGATGAGCTGCATCACTTTGGTTGGAATGCTTGTAGTGCTCACTTATGCCCTTACGCTCCTCACCCTGATGTTGAAAGGAGATATTTACTTATACCAGGATTAAGATCCTCAAGAATGTATATTGTAGATACAAAAGATAATCCAAAAGACCCTAAAATAATCAAAACTATAGAACCTGAAGAATTAATGGAAAAAACTGGCTATAGCAGGCCTCACACTGTCCATTGTGGACCTGAAGGTATTTATGTAAGTGCCTTAGGTGGTGGAACTAAATCGGGAGAAGGACCTGGTGGAATATTCTTAATGGACCATCTTACTTTAGATATAAAAGGACAATGGGAAAAAGATAGAGGTCCTCAACACTATGCATATGATTTTTGGTGGCACCTAGGCCACGACAGAGTAATAACCTCAGAATGGGGAACTCCTGATCTTTTTGAAAATGGGTTGAATCTCGAAGCGGCTGTTGCAGGAAAATATGGTCACAAGATTCATGTGTGGGATTTAAAGACGCATAATCATCTTCATGAATTAGACTTAGGAAAAGAAAATCAGATGGTATTGGAACTTAGGCCTTCAAAAAACCCAAAAAATACTTATGGTTTTGTTGGAGTAGTAGTCAACACTCAAGATTTGTCAGCATCTATTTGGACATGGTACCTTGAGAAAGATGAATGGAAAATTAAAAAGACTATAACTATTCCAGCCCAACCTGCAGCAGCAGAAGATTTACCTGCACCGCTTAAACAATTTGGAGCTGCACCACCTCTTATAACTGATATAAATCTATCATTAGATGATAAGTTCTTATATGTCTCATGTTGGGGTACAGGGGAACTTCATCAGTACGATGTTTCTGACCCATTTGACCCTAAATTAGCAGGAATGGTTGAAATCGGAGGAGTAGCAAAAAAGAAAGCGCATCCCAATGGTAGCCCTGCCACTGGTGGACCCCAAATGGTTGAACTAAGTAGAGACGGTAAAAGACTTTATTTCACTAACTCACTTTACAGTAGTTGGGACGATCAATTTTACGATGACATAAAAGGCTGGTTTGTTAAAGCCGATGTAAATTTATCAGGTGGTATAACTCTTGATAAAGACTTTTTTATGGACTTTGGCGATCAAAGAACGCATCAAGTTAGGCTACAGGGCGGAGATGCTTCATCTGATTCGTTTTGTTTTCCAAACGAAGAATAATTTTAAATAATCTTATTCTGAAGTATGGAGCTTGTAATAGAAACTATGGAACATTCTTTACTATTTTTCCTTACTCTTGGGGTTTATCATGGAATAAACCCTGGGATGGGATGGCTTTTTAGTGTTTCAATTGCTATGCAAAAAGAGTCGACTAGGAAGATATTTACTAGTCAAATACCTATCGCTCTTGGTCACTTAGCCTCACTTATAGTTACTTTAGCTATATTCGAGACTCTTAAGAACATAATCCCAATTTATTATACGAAGATCTTCTTTGCTTCTGTATTAATTCTTTTTGGAGCTTATAAGATTTATGATCGTGCTCATATGAACTGGGTTAAAATGAACGTAGGGAATATTGATCTTGCAATATGGTCTTTCTTGATGGCCTCATCACATGGAGCGGGACTAATGCTAATTCCAGGGTTCAATACTCAATCTAGTCATCATTCTGTGGTCCATATATTTAAGAGTGGCCTCTTGCCATTAGTATCTCATATGGCGGGAATGATAATTATTTCGACAACAATAGCATATTTCGTATACAAAGTAATAGGCCTTAAGATACTAAGAACGGCATGGGTAAACTTTGATTATTTATGGTCTTATGCGTTAATAATTGGTGGACTATTTATCTTTTTCAGCTAATTTATAAAACCGCACTAAGAAAGAACTATATTGTGCTATCATAAAATTTATGAGGAAAATTGACTTTTCTAAGATTTCTAATGTTAAACAAATGAATTCACTTGCAAAAGATTCATTTGTCTCTCATTTAGGAATTGAAATTACTAAAATTAACAAACGAACTGCTGTTGCTAAACTAAAAGTTTCCCAAGCAACAATGGCCCCCAACGGCCTTATTCACGGAGGATCAATAACTAGCCTGGCCGATACCGCATGTGGTTTTGGTACTATGTATCATCTTAAAGAAAAAGAAATGTTCGCAACTGTAGAACTTAAGACTAACTTTATTGCAGCAGTTCAGAAGGGAACTATAGTTTGCGAAGCATCTCTGATTCACAAAGGCAAAACTCTTCATGTGTGGGACTCTAAGATCTTTGAGGAAGAAAGTTTAAAAGTTATTGCTCTTTTTAGATGCACTCAAATGATAATGTATCCAAAAAAAACTGAGGAGAAAAAATGATTGAATCTACTAGGAATGAGAATGTATCGATAATTACCCTTAATAAACCTAAAGTAAACGCGATTGATAATGATATGTTGGATATGCTAAAAAAGGCAATTGATGATGCTACAGCTGATACCGAAACAAATACATTGCTTATAACGGGGTCAGGAAGCTTCTTTTCTTTTGGTTTAGATATACCTACATTCCTCACGCTTCAGAGAAGTCAGCTGAAGAGTTCAATATATAAATTGCTTGAAGTATGCAAGAGTCTCTATCTTTCTAGGAAAATTACTATAGCCTCAATAAATGGTCATGCAACAGGAGCTGGTTGCATGATTGCCTTAAGTTGCGACTTTAAAAATATGGTAGACAAAAGGGCAAAAATTGCTCTTAACGAAATTAACATTGGTTTATCATTATTTTCTAGCACTATATATATGCTAAAGAATTCTATAGGTCTAAATAATGCTAAAAGTTTACTATTAAATGGAGATTTAATTAATCCTGATGAAGCGTTAGCTATTGGTCTAGTCGACTCATTGCATCCAAAAGAAGAACTTTTAGAATATTCACTACAACTTGGTATCACATTCAAAGACAAAAATAACATGATAATAGAGAACATGAAGCAAGAACTCTTAAATGATGCAATAGGTCAATTAAATGATTCAGATAAAAGTATCGAAGAATTTTTAGATATTTTCT